>Ga0210059_1017518_pt1 | contig 10195 bp, 4 predicted proteins | sample Ectturendosymbi2_FD_188042 | JGI IMG/M metagenome (GOLD analysis project Ga0210059, IMG submission 188042) | Ecteinascidia turbinata endosymbiont from Florida, USA - Sample 2 (SPAdes) (version 2) | ecosystem: Host-associated > Tunicates > Ascidians > Unclassified | place: Key West, Florida...
TTTGTGATTCAACATGTTAGAACACGATTACTAAGCTGCGAAACATAAAATTTCTAATTTTTTATATTTTTCATCACCATATAATCAACTAGTGATCTTTATTGTTATTGTATTTCCTCTTGCTGCATTCGTGTTATTTCGTGATTTGAGTCGCAAAAATGCATGATTAAACCATACCATACCAAGTTCCCGTTAGATCCATGCAGAATGTGCTGTAAGCTTACAACAAGAAGAAGCATCTAGTTACAGCATTGTAACAAAATGTAATTTTTATAATTTCACACTTGCTTCCCTCCTGCGCTCCCCCTCTGCACGCCCTTGGGCCAAACTCCTTGACATAGATTATATTAGTGGATTTGTTCTTCGGTTGGTAAAATACTTATTTTATGGGCGGTTAGTTCTTCAGTTGGTCCAAGATGCACAAAATATACTTATTCAGGATATTAAATCAGGACCGAAACCACTGCAGTTTTAGGAGTTCTTTCTGGGGCACAAATTGAAAATCAAAATGTGAGATCATATTGAATTAAATATGATTTCAAAAATTTCGAACTGCACTTTTGACTGCGTATGGAACTGAAGTGAAAGTTGAAAAGAAACAGATGCATGGCTGTTGTCAAAACGTATCTAAACGGAACAGAAGAGCATTTGCAGACAGCAAATAGGGCCAGGCAAAATCTGAATTATAACTCTGGTCGAAGGAACTGGCTTTCATTCCCATGGAGCGTTACTTTGAGTTGCTTGGTGATCTTGGATAGATCAAAATTCTAGATCGAAAAGTGGGCATTGCCCTTCTAGGTTGTCGCAGACTCCACGTGTTCCCTCTAAAAGGTTTGCTGCTTTGTTGGCAAAAATTGCTTTCTGTTCAAATTTGCATAACTTTCATGCCTTACCTTGCTTTTTTGCAGTTAGGTTCGAAGTGTTGGTATCAACAACTGAGCTTTAACTTTACCACTGTACCGAACCAGACTTGCGAAACGGCGTCAGTGAGAAAGACTCATTTGCACGTGGTTCACACAAATTTTGGAAAATCTGTTTTGCTTAGTTGCGGTGAGTGCAGAATGAGCCAATAGTGGGCGATTTTTTAAAAAAAATGAAACTTCTCAGCGAGAGTTATTAAGAGAGTTTGAGCATACAAAAAACTGTCGGGGAGAAGCAGTTAATCACTTGTTCTCACATATTTCAATTCGTTCGAATGTTAAACAAGTTTTGCGAAACTGATAGTTTTAAATATTCCGTAATTACCGTAACTAATAGTTTTAAATATTCTGTAATTACCGTAGCTAATAGTTTTAAATATTCTGTACTGATCTTTCAAACTTTGAAATAAGTTTCAATGCAGCAGGGGATCGATATTTGCTGAATATATCTCTACATTTATTCAGAGACAGAAGGAAGCTACGGTCTGCACAACGAATTCAGCGCGAATAATTTCAGAGTAACTTGGTCACGCAATTGCTCGCACTTGCCACCTGAGGCGACAATACTGAGCGGCAACAAGGTAAGTCAGGCTGCTGCACAGGTTTTATCGTCAATTTTTTGTAACACATGATTTTGCACTTTACTTTCTGCAGCCCCATATGTTTACAATTCATTCATACATTTTTTTCAGTTACACATCAACCGCTTCACTTACAAGCATCCGGGCATCTACACATGTTCAGTGACGCATGGAGACCAAACGGTGTATGTTACTCATTACAAAATCTGTGTTAAACGTGAGTTCATTGATATTGACCTGCTTGTAACGCAATTAGCCGATCACCCTGAGTTAAATGGATGGTTTCATTTCTGGTTCGACCAAAGTTGATAAATCAAGTGACGTGTATAATTGAGATCTGTGAGCTATTAATTTTTTAAACGAAGTCAGTGATTTCGGGTCAGTCCCCAATTTTGCGACACTTTTTCAAAGTCGGGCAAAACTTTTTAAACTCGTTCGTGTTGGAAAAAATGTTATGTTTTTTTTAACGATTGCGAAACAAAATACGCTTTGTGATATCTCAGCCTTGTACCTGTTCGGGTGACCCAGTAAGCTTACAATTCAAATGATGAAAGTAAAAAATCTTACACTTCAAACACAAAATAAACCCAACGAGCAGCAGAGATTTGGAAGGTATCAAAGTTAAGGAAAATTATACTGGAAAAGCAAAAGTTTCCACCAACCTCTAAATAGTATATTTTGTATCTAGTCATCCCCGCTGAATTTGTCAGTGGCGTACTGTGCTTAAACACCATTCCAGCAGCAACTTGCACAATCCGAATTGAAAAAACAACAAAACTGTTTTCTCCAAGCCCAGTGGAAAAAAATAGGGAACAAAGGTAACTGGACGCTTGCCACCTACAGGGAGCGATTGAAAGCGACCGATGAGCTCGTAGTACTGGAAGTTTTTAGTTTTAGTTAATGGCAAGAATGACGTTGTTATCAAGTCTGCGCTTTGAACAAAATTTACGGTCCGCCCAAATTTACCTTTCAAAATGTACTCACGCAGGAAACACGTTTTGGAAGAACTCAGCGGCAAGCCACTTTAAGAACAGCCACCAAAGAAATGAAACACAGCTTAGAATTGTCTAAACAAGCGTTTTTTTCTGTTTGGCGGTTGCTGCCGGCTTCATATTCTTTTATCAGAGTTGGCCAAAATCTTCTCGTAAGGATTCGAAAACTCACTTTTACCTCACTAGTTGCTGTAACTCTGATGCGCTATCTCTGCATTTAGAAATTGCATTTAGAAGGAAAGCACCTTACTAAGAACTTGCAAATAAAGTTTACAAAAAGCAAATTGATTTTTCGAAAGAAACAGTCTGTTTGATTTTGCGCAAACCTGATGCCATGACAAATTCTGACATGGAGGATACCTTTAATTTCTAGATAAACTGAACCATGATTAAAATAAAATGTGCTCGAAACAGACTAAAAATCTACCTTGACATTGTGTTTTTCCTCGCATATGAAATTACAAATTTTTAAAGAATTTCAATCTTTACAAATTTTTGCAAACAAATTGGATTGTTTGAACCTTTTTCTTTCTCTACATTCCACAACGGCTATTAAAGAATAACTTCAATGCATTTAATTATTCAAGCTGTGCGAGCGATAATTCTAAATTGAATATTAAGTGCCTTTGCAGTTCCATGGAGGGATTAGTTCAAGACGACAGAACAGCTCGTATAAAAGTGATACACCACGGCATCAAGAAGCAGTATTATTCACCAACGAGACAACTCTGTTACCACTTGATTGCCATATGCCCATAAGGTGCTATTCTTAGGGCGCTTTCTGTTCGTGGTGTCTCACATTCCGGTGATTCATGTGACGTCGCGCCTGACCCTCCTTCCCACCTTCACCTTCAAGCTTTCCCATACTTGGGGAAAAGTTGTTGTGGTTCGAGGAGAAAGCTAATTAAGAGTTCTGGTATTTTTACCAAGGCGTCTTTAATAAGATGCATACTTCAACGCTCGCTTCACGACTGAAATTAATTTAATTGAAACCAAATTTGAGATACACGATTCATCACATTAATTGTTCGCTTCACTGAAGCTCAAGTTTTGCCCACCTAAGTATGCCAAATTATCTTACAAAGTAGGTCAGTTTGTTTATCACAAGGAAATGAATCCAATTAGAGATCTAAGAGTTTCAAGGGTACAGGGATAAGTATCCATTGCACTCCACGTAACATCTCCTGCTTCACGTTTCAGACGAAGCAGTTGCGTATTTTAAAATGCTTAGAATCATCTGATTCGTGTGTAAGAATCCTGCTTTGTGTTTTAGAACAAACTTTTTTTAGCACTGGGTATACGTGTCGTGTTTAACACTTGAAAGCTGAGCAGTCAGGTTCATATTAAGATCCAACGACTTGACAGCGTATTTTCTTCTGCATGTTGAAGAAGCTTTTGTTGAAGCATCTTCGGACAAACCTGGCAAGTTTGAATTTGCACGACTGGATTTCGTTTCATAGTCTTTCTCTCGAACGGCTTCCCAAGCACGTTTACCACCACACGGCATATGTCACACGGAAACAGTTCTACGCGGTAAAACTTGCAATAAAAATTCCACAAATATGTTTTAATAAACAAAATAACAGCATATTCTTAAAACATGACACAATCACAACTTGAGTGCTTCTTGCACATAAGCGTTTGAAAAATATTGAAACGGGTGGTCTTGTTCGTTGATTAATGATATAGCTCAGTTTTAAAAGCATCAGAAGCGCTCTTTGTTTTTTCAAAATAGTTGAGATTCTGAAGCAACTTAGTTGACATCCAGTTTTATGCAGCACAAATGTGTGACATTTTTTCTGTTAACTTCATTGTTGCTGGTGCACGTTTCAGATGTTGCCATCAGAATAAAAGTAACATCAACGGTTTACCACTGGCAAACAGACACCGTGTTTTATAAAACTCGTTTGAAAGAGCTCGAACTTTTGTGAAATCTTGGCTTTTGACAAGCCTCTACAACAAGCTTTACAATATCCATTTGGCAGTGTTGCATGTCGAACACGCTTGATCTTACTTTTGTAAAAACGTGAAAACGAAGAATTTATCTTGCAACATGAGTGTGAAGCCAGCCTTGCTGTTTGGTAAAATGTAACGTTAGCTCTGCAGGATTTTACATTTTTGAAACAATAAAGAAAAACATGAAAATTCTTGTATCGTTTTCAATCAACCGGCTTTGCTTCCATGTCTGAACGAAGTAAGAGTCATTGCCCAATAGATATGTGTACCTTTTTGTGCTTCTGTTGGGCTGGGCTCTAAGCAGACATTGCTAGCTTCGACTTTGGCTTAACTACTAATATTTATCCTATTGGCTCATTGGTTTGTTCATTTTTGTTTGAGGAAGCAATGCAAGGGTCAGTGTAACACTCTTGTCACGATCTGCAGTCAAACCATCTTTAACCTTCCTTGGGCGTTCACTGCAAAAGTGATGAAACAATAATTGAGTACTAGTAGATTTTTGTGGGAGAAGTGTTCAAAGCGTTCAAAAAGTTGACAAAGATGCATTTGTGTTTGCAGCGTCTTATGCATCCAGGCCTCCCATGGTGAAGTGCAAGTCCGACATTGTGCAAGCAGCGCTCGGAAATTCCGCTTCCTTGAATTGTGTCTTTAACTTTGGGTTTGGAGAAGTTCGCGGTCTCGTGTACGCATCTCGATGGGTAAAGGTGAGAATTTGTACGTCAAAAAGTGCGAGATCTCATCAGGACTGGATACTGCAATTGAATGAATTTTGCTTGAATTCTTAGAAAATCTGATTTGTGTTTAATCCACTTTTCAAGCACAGAATCGGGTAAGGTTTCAACAGAAAAAACGTACATTAATTCTTTACGATTCCAGGAAACACTGCAAGTTCCTAAGCATTTTAATCAATTTTTCGCCAAATGCCTCAAACTTCTTAACATTTTCATAGTTTGAAACTACCGAACCTAATTTTAGGATTTTTTTTCTCTAAGTGATTCATCAACCGACGTTTAAAACGTTTTGGTGAAGTACCATCGTAGGAGATATTTTTCAAAATATTTTCAAATGTTGACAATAGCCCTCTGCTATGGACGTTTCCCACTTTTGACGCAATGTTGAAAATCCCAAATCGACAGAAGTTGTTTGATAAATTTCATGTTTGTTGTTATTCCTTCGTAAACCATTTTAACCCAAATTTTCAAGCAAATTTTAATCCAATCTTGCGACTAAAATACAATTCGCGACGTCCGCTTAGCATAGTTAAATAGTACTGAGAAAATGCTATTCATTTGCCTGGTTATATTTTAACAAAGCCACATATAATTTTGATTGTATTGTTAACTACTACAAGTTTATACATTACTTCCAACACCGTCGATTCAAGTTAAAGTTGAAGTGTTTTCTAACGTTGTTAAATCACTGTTTTTTTCACAAAAAATGAAAATATAATAACTAAATTTAAACTTACAGTTTGAAAAGCTTCAGTTAACAAGCACAATGTTGTAGAAAATGAAACACCTGAGCAAATTACGTAAGTAAACCATTGTCAGCTTCATTTCAAAGACTAAAAAAGTGGTTCTTTCTACCTGTTTTGCATACTTCGGGTTGCATGAGAGAGGTCAGTTAATGACAGAAAAACGTGAAATGTAAAACAGAGTTGAGGCCTGCAGCATGTTCGCATGATCTTATTAGTTTCTAAGAGACTCGATTGTCCTCAGATTTCTTTCAAAATTGTGCAGATCCCCTGTATATTGCACCGTCTAAGCTAAGCGTTCACATGGGCGGAAAAAAATTGTTGAAGCAGCTACTTGTTTTGTGCAAACAGTGATTGTTAAAATATTATCGATTAATCGATAAACTTAACGAAACTTGATAATGGCAATCACTAATTCTGAGAAAAAATACGTTAGTTGTGTGCTGTCTTAGATCTTCATTCCCAAGTAGCAATAAATACAAATGCACGAAGTTGATGCAAAGTCTATGTTTTTGAAAGTTACTAAGAAAATCCCAACCTTTCTATGTCTGTATTTAGCGGATAAAAGATAATTATACAGAGAAAAATTGCATATAAAATTTAAACCGATTTTTTGTTCCTGAAAGCTCGCCACACCCAAACCAAATAGAGTGGAAATGTTGAACTGAAAGGACTAGTATATGTTTGTTTGTTTGTTTGGAACACGTTCTACCTGTTACAACCTTTTCCCACGCGCTTTTCCCATGTTGGTTTTTCCCTTTTTTCCCATGTTGGCGGAGGCAATTACAACGCCGGAATTTTACACCTCTTAGGGAAAAAACTTTATTTTGAAAATTCGTAAACAGAAATGCTTCTAGAATAAATTGCCTTGGATCACAAAACTTTTATTTACCGTCACAGACTTCCGTCAAAAAAAGTATGTGCACCCTTCACGGTTTTGGTAAAGCGTATCAAGATTCCAGCGACAAGTTCATTTGCAATATGTAAGTGCTCCTCGTTTGTGTTACGTGTTCTACAGTTAGAGTTCCTTAGTGGTTTATTACATCAGGTTTTCATCACTGTTATGTTTAACAATCATTTAAACGTATGAGACTGACCAAAACTGCCTTCAAAAAGACATCTAAAGCCTATCTAATGCCAATGTTGAAAAACAAACGCTTCCGATTGAAAATCAAACCTTATTCTTGTTTATGATCAAGAGCAGCTTTTCACTTTCCACAGACCGAGAACGAGTAGTTAATAAAAGTTTTAGATTTGTTGTGCGTACGACAGTAACGATGTAGTTATTCGAGGGAAGCATTGGAGAATTGCGGTATTGCTCTATCCTGTTGATAAATCACAGTATCCATGTCTACTCCCCGCTTTCGCCTCAGTGCCGGAATGAATTTTCTTCTCTTTAATTCAATATATCGCTCTGTGTTCACAGTCACCGGACTTCTTCAGCATCCTCGAACCAGTATGGCCCGATAATGCCACTACGACCCAACGCGCAGCAAACAGTCGCTCTCTCTTCCACACTAAATGGGCACATACCGACGCTCATGAGCTGAGCCCAAAAACTCATGTTCTGTCTGTTGATGTGACCACTAAGGTGGAAATTTGCCTCGTCATTGAAAAACTCAAGTCCAAGAAATCATGATGTTCTTCGATTCGTTGACGGACGGTTTGCCCAAAGGCACGTCTCTCAGCTTAATTTGCATCAGTCTGAATTTGTAAAATCTGTACCTAAAACGGAAACAGGAAGATCCTTATTGATTTATTCCATATGAAATGATAGCGATAATAAAATGCATACATCTTTTAAGATCACTCTGTAGTTCAACCTGAAACTTGAACACATGCGCCTTTAGGTTGAGTTCCTCCAAAAGAAAAAAAATAGTTCTAGTCTACCAAATAGTCCTGCAAATCATTGAACAACAAGGTTTTGTAAAGATACCCTAAATTCCACCCAAAGCATTTCGCTGTAATCGCCCCATTTCTTAGATAATCCGTGCGACACACTTTAGATGAGGTAGTTGCAAAATAAGTGATACCGTGATGATTTGTTGTTGCAAGATGTTATCAACAAATGTATATCAATAAACTATTTTAGAAAATATCGGCATCCATATCTATATACGATGTTACAATCCTTCTATTCTCCGGTATTTCCTGACAATTCGATAGTTCGCAGATTTTGCTTGTCAGGATTTTTTAAGTCGTTGACATTTCTTTTTCTTATTTTTATGCCTATTCCTGCTTTTTAATGCAAAATATGCTTAGATGACATTCCGACGTTGTCATTAGCTTTTGAAATTTTGGAAGGGTTATCTCACTTTTTTACTAGACATCGAATCAGTGGCGTAGCCAGCCCAGAATTTTGGGGGACAAAAAATTTGGTGGAAACCAAAATGTTTAATTTTAGGCGAGCAACAGCCTAAAGCCTGTTTCTTTCTTTATTAGAAACAATGTGAAGAGGCGGTATCCCAAACAGTATTATGCTTTTGATACCGCCTCTCAAGCAAAAAATGACTAAATATGCTAAAAATTGGGGCGCATGGCTCCCTGGGATCCCCTGGCTACGCCTATATATCGAAGTTCGAAACATTCATATTCTTATTAAAACAGATTCTTTCGTTCTTTCCATTCTTTTCAGTTAGATTTTCTTAGCTGTAAGCTTTATTGTTTGTGAATCTTTTAAATTCTATTTTATGCTTCATGCATTTCGTGGAGTTGTTGATGCCTACTCAGCATGAGAAATATATTCTGATAAGATCACAGTGTAAACAGAAAAATATAAGTACTGAATTTGGCGACTACTGGCATCGTAGCATGTCACATGAGAAAGACACTTACTCTTGGTCATAAAACCATTGGTGGCGGCAGCAGAATGCTTGTGATATCGAAACCATTGAAGTATTTTTAGATTTCCCAGGTTCTTTTTGAGTACGTTTCATAAAAAGTACAAATTTTAAAACCACTTTCTGGAAATAAAGCAAAGAGTTACCTAACCCTAGGAGAATGTATAGCGTACTGTGTAATGCACATTACCGAGGAGACTGTTCTTTACAAGTGCTGCGGAAGTCACCAAAGTTTTGCTCGCTGTTTAGTGGCAACAGATCTAGTAACGTTGCTGAATGAAAACACGTCACAGAGAACTAGAAAGGCAAACAATCAACGCAATATGCTTTAAATTTAATCAGTTTCTATATATTTTTAGCACGTCTATCACCAAAGTTCCATGCTTTATGCACGTACCTTCACCAGAAGAACAAAAGCTGCATCCCACGGAAGTCACCGTAACGCTTTCTTTCAGGTATGTCTAAAACTACGCAGAAGTTAATCAAGACAAGCAAATACAATTACTATCTCACACATTTGAATCATTAAAAAAACACAATGTTTGCCGATACCCATAAGTTTCTAGTTCAACGTTTTCAAAAATATTTAGACACAGGCGACCATTCAGAACACATCTATACAGTACTCTGCAGTCCGCACTGAACGCCTAAACCCTAACTCATCACAGATTGAGTGTTGTGTATAACTAGGAAACGCATTATTTTCCATTATAACTACAGGGTGACACAAAAAAAACGGTCATCACCTAAACTTGAATAACTCTTGAAATAATTAATCAATTCTTTTTATTTTTCATATTTACCAAGTAGTATTAATGTTCTAAGAGTCTACCAAATTTGACCTTCGAGATGCCATGGACTACTGAGCAAAAGGTATTTATAGTTGAGGAATATTTTCGGCAGAAGTCTATCCACGCAGCTCAATTGCAATTCAAAGAACGGTTCGGATGTCGTGAATTTCCTGTCCACTCAATGATCTACAGATGGGTCAACAAGAATCCATGGGACTGTGCATAACCTCAATCGTAAGGACACCAACAGACAGTCACACTCTGGACGACCGAAATCATCAAGGACACCACACAACGTTGCTGCTGTCAGACACTCTGTTGTCCACAGCCCAATCAAGTCTGTGCGTCGGCGAAGTCAGGAGCTTGGAATCAACCGGGAGTCCGTGGGGAGAATTTTGATTGCAGGTCTCCACATGTATCCTTACAGGATACAGATTAAACAAAAGCTTACACCTGATGACATGAGAAAGCGAGTGATCATGTGCCAGTGGTTTTGCGACAAGATTGACGCTGTGCCAGACTTTTTTTTGACAATGTCTGGTTTTCGGACGAGGCACATTTTCTGTTGTCAGGTCACGTGAACTCTAAGAACAACATCTTCTGGGGTAGCACACCCCCTGAGCACTGTCTGCAAAGGCCAT
>Ga0210059_1017519_pt1 | contig 10195 bp, 10 predicted proteins | sample Ectturendosymbi2_FD_188042 | JGI IMG/M metagenome (GOLD analysis project Ga0210059, IMG submission 188042) | Ecteinascidia turbinata endosymbiont from Florida, USA - Sample 2 (SPAdes) (version 2) | ecosystem: Host-associated > Tunicates > Ascidians > Unclassified | place: Key West, Florida...
CTTTCTTGTTAATTTTAATAAATTAAAAGAGCCAAAACAGAACTAAACATCATAATTGTGATTATAAAATTTTGTTTGGTGTTCCCCAAAATTTTTTTATTGCATAAAGTGGTCCGTGATGCAAAAAAGGCTGAAAAACACTGGGCTATGCAATGTGTCACTGTAATGAACATAAATAAGTAGCGGTCTCCTAAGAAAGAGCAGTTCATAACTGCAAAATATCTGCCAACGCGTTAAAACAGGAGAGTAGAACACACGCAGTGCTACGTCAGCGCAGTTCACAACTGCAAAAATACAAGACTGCGCGGATGTCTCGTCGAATAGCAGTCCATCAGAAGGAATGCTGCGGGGATGGGAGTTACCCAGGGTTGATAGTTTGAAGCTTGTAAACTAACCAAGAATTGAGAATGCCCATAAAATACGCAAGAAAATTTTCGTTTTTTATTATGTGGCTGTTACATGTACAATTACTAAGGGAAAAGAACATATACGGGCAGGGGTGTAGTCCTAAAAAAGAAGTGTGGGAACGCCGTTCCCTCACACGCAAAAAGCTCCTTTACTTCTCGCAATCCACTCAAGCAAGCTTTAATCTACTCCGCAACCAGGGCTCACACAAATGAAACTCCAAAAATCCCTTGAACAGGACCAAAAAATCCCTAAATCTATAGTGGTGCAGCATAAAATCGGAGTGCCATGATCAATGTCAAAAATAGAACCAAATATGATTTGAAAACTATACTAAAATAGTTCATTCCAAACATTTTCACACTTTTCCGAAAATCCCTATAAAGGGTCAAAAGTTCCATTCTAGCGACAAAATCCCTAAAAGTGAGAGCACTGTCAGCAACGGCTTGAAAACTTCAAGACTGATTACTCCTCTGAAACGAAGATAGCGGAGTTACGACAAATGCGAACAATCAGACGAAGCGGGGAGTACGCAAATACCATTGTTGATGTCACAAACGGTAATTGCACAACCATGCTGGGTGTTATACACGAGATCACTTGTCATTTATTGATTTACGCTGCTCCAGGCGCTACACGTAGGAATTGGAAGGAAAAATCTAAATTTTCAAGTAGCATATCCAGTGCAAATGTTGTGGGAACGCCGTTCCCACTCCACTACACACCTGGATACGGGCTTGTGTGAGCCGTTATGATCAATTCGCCAGGACTGCCAATTAATGGCGAAGCTCGAAACGCAGCACATATTGCAAGCACAGATGTGCGACTGTATTAGTACAAAAAACGAAACGGGAAACTAGTGATGCATCATAAAATCAGCTAAATCAACCACGTTCAAATAGGAAAATTTTGAAATTAGGCTTAGAAAATCAGTTACATGTCAATGATTATCTTCAGGTTTGATGCAGTTGGACCCAACCAAAATATACCACCCGGATGCTTATAAAAATAACATTAAAAAATCAGTAAAACCCACTAAAAATCCCCCTCTTTTCCTTTGAAAAATGAACTGTCAAGTAAAAAATAAAATAAGCAGCACACTTTTACAGTTAACTGTACATATTCTTTAATGAAACAGAACGAATAGCAACGAAATTTGAAGGGTTTGAAAAACAGAGAAGAGCAATTCGAATAGTTTGAGTAAATTCTTTTGGTTATCTTCTTCAGCTCTGCAAAATCGGTATATTTTAATTAATTTTTCTGCCTTCTCTGCATCCAAGCTGTATCTGATGTTGGACCATACTAAACCATATATTGAAAAAATACACTATATAGATGCTGAACTAGCGGGGCATCTACATAAACTTGACGTGTAACTGCAGAGTTTGTGTGGTAGTAGATTTTCTCTGTTTGCTGTGCGCATGCTTGCCAAGCCTTAAAATAAAAAATAAAAAAAATATTACCACTCTGGAGTCAATTCACTAACAACACTTCGCGAAAACAAAGATTAGGTAGGCTACATTTCTTTACCCCGAATTTGAATGCCATAATAGGTATAACAAGTTATTATTGTGTAATTATGAATATGGTGATATTGCATGATGCAATAAAAACAATTCAGAATGTGTTTTTTTAAAGAACAAAAATCTGCTTTTTTTCAAAAAAAAACAAAAGACCCGGATTTGAAAAGAAACGAAAAAACCCAGGTGGGTTCGGATTTTTTAAAAATCTGGTTTTTCTCAAACCTGGTTATCTCTGAATACTTTTTTGTGATTTTCCCTTGATCGCACGATCTGGAACAAGTCGCATCGCCACCAGTTTGATTGGGTGTGCGCCGCACACCTAGAAGTGTAGGTCCCTGGTATTAAAGAAGCTGAGAATTACTGGCATTTGAATACGTAAAAATTAGCGTTGTCAAAAAAACAAGTTTCGAAAAATTAAATCAATGCAGCATGTATTGGTAGCCTTACAATAGGAAAAATCATCTAGCTACAGCATTTACATTTTTGTAATTTCACTCTTCGGATGGCCCCCTGCCTTGGATGCCCGGGCCGTCGCCCCTTTCGCCCCCCCTCTGCACGCCACTGTCTTACATTTACCGGACTGATGATGCATTGGAAAACGCGAAACTGGTTTCCCCGTCAATAATCTGTGACTGATTTACTTGCCGACATCTTTGTGGCCTTTAACTGTGAAAAGAAGAAACATCTAGTTACAGCATTCCAATTAAAAAGTAATTTTTGTAATTTCACTGTTGGGATTTCCCCCGGCTTGGATGCCCCTGCCCGGAGCCATCGCCCCGTTTGCCCTCCTCTCCACGCCACTGCATCACGGCCGCACAACCGACGGTCCCCGAAACCATTTTGTGTGGCCGGCTAGGCGATATGGATTAATGTTATTTCATTGCCTAGCTTGAAATATCAATAGCTGCGCTTACGAGCATGGTCGACATGTGTGGACTTTATACAAGTGATTTTTTCCACGTCACAGTGCGCATTAATGATGGAAGAAAGTTAAAAGCAGACCGTCGTGACTCTGTGTTAATTATTCATTCTGCCCTTGATAAATTCATTTGCGGGAGGCTACTATCAAAACAATGGCGATCTGTTCATTGACGTATCTCCAGCGTTTATGGTTGTGTGCTAAATGGTTGTTTCAAATAGAACGCAATTGAAATTGCGGCCTGCGGTGACAGTCAGCGACAAAATGCTGTCTGCCACGTGTAAGAGGTGGGGCAGGCCTGGCATACATTTTTTGCATGAGCTCTCAGTGAGCGTAGTACTGACTACCACTTTATTACCTTTCCACGTACAAAGCTCAAGAAGCAACGCGATCGTACCGAAATGACTTCACCAGTGCATGCGAGGTTCGTGGACAAGGTTTATTTGTGCGCCTCCGCTCGGTATGCGAAGCCAAAGCCCAGAATCGTCGCCAGAAAGTCGTCAATAGGGTGACTTTACATTTGTGCAAGGGATTGACATTCAAATTTGACAAAAATTTCACTAATTTTATAGTGTTTAATATTTCAATTTGGGGGGCTTGGAGCTTTTTTTGAGGAAGATAAGCCCACCAAATTCCCCGTGACGACGGGACTGCCAAGGCCTTTCTCTCGGTGACCTTGGTTAAGCTGGCATTAGAAACAGCATTTCAGATTAAACCACACACTGCGTGCCGGATCTTGTCCTGTTCTGCCACGTAGGTACTGTTGCACTTTGCACAGTGCGCGGCTGGAACTTGTGAACCACGCTGAGATTTTAAGCAGTGTTTCCCTGCTTAGTTTAAAGTACTGAAAACCTAGTGTCGTTGTGATGGTTGTAAGGTTTTTATAAACACCGTGTCGCAGCACGTCAGGTGGCATAGGAAACACCGTATGGAAATGTACAGTGCCTTGATGCTTTTGCTACAGATTCATATCGAATTTATTGACCAAAAGTTTCATGTTACCTTGATCTCGTAAGTTATGTAGGCCAAACAATCACTTTCCAGGTTGGTTATTTAAACTTATCATTCGGCTCAAGAAATTGATCAACTACAAGCCTAACGTCGTGCTTTGGACTTATATTCGACCTAATTGGATTGGTCAAAGACGGTGCCTTGCAGCAGCATGCTTATTCCACGTCACGCAACGCACTGTGACGCCAACAAAATTGAAATACTTATTTGGCAACAGCTTTCGCGGCGCCGGAAACGGATATGACTTAAATGCATTTCACCTAATTGATCTTCGAGACCCACTCACGCATGCAGAACGTAGGTTGCATTGTAACAGCGGATGCATTCTACGATTTTTGAATTGCAGACCCTACTTGCGCCTTCATGAAGCACGGTACTTGTCTTTTGGCGTCACAAAACCTGAATTGAAATGATGCGCAGCGTTAATTTGTGATATTTTCAAAAATTGCGATTTGTTCTCCCGACAAAACTGCCTCGGCGCATACCGCAGGCTTGCTGAGCTCGCAACCAGTCTCTCAGCGTAGTATCGGTTGAGATCACTTTTAGCTAACACCACCTCCTACTTGGGGTAAGTCTTCGTTTCTGTTACCTGTTGGCAATAATTACCGATTCGAAGATGATACACCAGCTAAAGGTTTTAAAAATCGCGCTGTGGTGATTACTTTCTACGTTAAGGCATTAGCGTGTTTGGAACTTGTATGGCATGGATAGATGTCCTGCGCCGGTCGTATCTCCGCTTTTCCTTTCAACCTGGTATAACAAAAATAATTACCTCTGACCGTCGAGTGGTGTCCATGCAGTGACGCATAGAGGTGAGAATGTCTCGAATTACCCGCTGGAACCTGGTTATGCCTCGGATTAGAGACTGCCATACCCGCTTGGCTGTGACAATTGTCTCTGAAGCGACCAGATGTTCAAAAGTATCCTTTCATGGTCCGTTTCATGGCAACAAGCAAAGCATTCATTTTGACGTCACCAACAGGGGGAATACCTTTTGTCTGTTTCAGTGACGCTGAATGTGATTTCGACCGAAAATTAATTTTTCAGTGCAACCGGTAGTTGATCAGTACGAGCAACTGGGATTCCTGTCTCAGCAGGTCGGTCACAACAGTGTCCTTCGCACTGATACATGTCGTTTTGTGGTTTGAACAGCGGTGTGTGAACACACGGCCATGCTGGTTTCCCCGTCCAGACGCTACGTGATATTGACCAATGGCTGGTCCCAGGCGTCATTGAAACGGTTTAACCAGGACTTAAGGATGCCCGGAGAGCGGATTCGATAAAAGCAAATACACAGTTTAAGGAAATAGCTCCGGAACCTCGTGCTTCGAGACTTCAGTAAAAGTAAAACCTGATCAGATTCACGTCTGATCTAGTCAGCGTTTCGCCGAGGTTCGGAAGTATGCTGCGTAAAAATGCGGATAAGCATTTGTTGCTTGCGCGATGATGGAGACACTCGTCTTCGCCGGTAATAGACTTTATTGGTAAATCTTACAAGCAGAGAATATAAAAAACGACAACACTGGTTTCATTGCAGTCACATGAAGCAAACAACGCAACACTTCACCTGTAGGGTTGCTAGTGTTCAAACTCCTCGCTCTACTAACCATGCATGACGGCGATCGAGCATTTCTTGTTCCAGGCGATAAACTGGGTTAGCTTCAGCAACTGAAAGGGTCAGCAGTAATCTTCGGTCCGCTTATTACGGGGATGGGCAATTGATTTGGCTCGGGGGCCACTTTGAGAAGGCCGCATTTGGCGGGGGGGGGCGTATTTTTAAAATGGAATAGAAGCAAGTCGATGGAAGTTCAAGCAGATCTCGGTTCAAGTTAATTGGAGGAAATAACACAATTGAAGGTTTTTCCTCAATGTTTCCGCGTGCCACTGAAAACACGGTGGCGGGCCACATGTGGTCCGCAGGCCGCTAATTGTCCACCCCTAGCTTATTATGTGTTTGGAATTCCTTTCCGAAACAAAACGAACTGTGGACCAAAACACAAGATACTTCAGCACCCAACCAACGCGGTGAGGAAGATACCGTCGCAGACGTTAGAAACGCAAAAGCTTTGTTACGCAACTTTAGTACAGTAGCAACCACTTCATTTCAAAACTTCACGGTTGCACAAGCATCACGTCACCAGCACTGATGTAACGCACTCACGTCATAGAGGCGAGACGGACGATAAAACGGATCAGGTAGGTTTTGTTTTCAAAACCATTCGTGTATCAGGGACACCAGAGCAGTGGCGTGGGGGGGACAGTAATAGAGGGGAGGGCAATGGAAACTTTGAGAAAAAAAATATCGTTACCAATTATGCTTGTATCTGTTCAGCAGCAATGTTGACCTCAAACGTAATGACAGAAATAACATAAAACCCTTGTGAACTTTCCGGGTGCGCGAATAGCTGGAATAAATTTGTTTCACGTCGATCTTTGCGATGATGGATACATTAAAGCATACAAAGAAACAAGACACCCAATCTCCGGTAGTGATAAACTTATAACGCAGCTACAAAGCACTTTCGGGCACTCCGAAAATTCCTTAAGCCAGGGATTCCCAACCTGAGGCACATGTACCCCTAGAGGTACATTTGCTTATCTGAAGGGGAACAGTTATTGTACAGCTGTAACAAATCAACTGTGAGGCATAAAATTGGAGTCTGCCTTTATGTTTCTTAGAATCTAAAAGTTCTTTTAAGGGTACATCTTCATCTGACGAAATTCTGAAGGGGTATGTTGGCAGAGAAAGGTTGGGTACCCCTCAAGTGAATCGCACAAACCCGTGACGTAAATACAATTGACGATACGGTCTGAATTTCATACGTCATCACAAAATATTAACTGTAAGCGCAACACAGAGGGCAAGGGCGAGGACAATGGAAACTATTGCTGACGTCACAAGTGAAGATTTCCCGCTCATATAGAAGACTTTTATCTCTGACCCGAGGTCAGATGGCGCCTGGGGCAAGAAGCACATTGGCGCCCCCATGTTCGAACCTGAGGTCACCCCCCCCCTTATTGCGCCCCTGTCTGTGACGCCAAACCAGGAAAACCTTCGTCATCCTAACGTAACATTTTCTGCCAATGCAAAATCCAGTTGCGATAAGATCGGGACGGACGCACATTCCCTCCCCACAAGTGACGTCAATGCGCAAGCGAGTGGAAAAGCGTTAAAGAGCAAACCAAAGCATCCGCGCGCGCGCGATAACAGTGGACACGCTAATCGTGTGGTCACGTGACCCAGGGTAACTTGACGAGGCGTTAACTGTCAAAGCGGGCAATCGACCAATCAGCAAGCGACAGTAAAATACGAAAGCACTTGGCGGTTGAAGAGAATGGAATGAGGGGAAAAAGCGGAGCACGAATTTCAACCAATCAGTGGTCGAATTAGTTTTCTTTGTTGCAAACAATTCGATCAGCACGTTTTGCAGAAAATTAAAATTTGATACAAGAAAGGTTATATAACGAAAGGTTACATAACAGGCACGAGGCAGAGGTCAAGGCCGCGGTGGTAAAAGCGAAGAAACCACGCTGCTCGCATCCGTCGTAAGAAGACACTACGCTCCTCGCATCCATCGTATCAAGGCACGAAAAAAGGGAATGAAACGGCTTTGAAATGAATACAAGAAAAGAAAAAGGTATGTAAAAAAACAAACTGAAATTGCACCTGACTGTCTCATTCTTGCAGCAACAACAGACGTAAAGCTATATTTTCACACTGTCGTGCTACTGACATTGCACAACGGTCACAGTCACTTTGTGCGTGTAGAGAGCAACTGAAACAGTATGGGAAGCAAGCGTATAGAAAACAAGGATCACGTGTTCAGTTACAGATCATCGTCGGCGATGTCCTCGAAAGCGTTCTGTCCTGACGTCAGGCTGTTGTATTCAACAGGGGGGGGCGGAGGGTTGGGGGTGTTTTTTGATGAAACGATAGCGACGTTGGTCAGCTTTCCCTGTTGCGAAACAATAGAGAAAAGTTAATCTCTGCTTCGGGCGTCATAAGTTTGAATTTCGTCAAACCCAAGACTCACTGATAGTTTTTTGACCGATTCCTTCGCTTTCTGGATTGAACCAGAAAGGTCCGCATCGCTTCTCTGCAAAACGCACAACGGTTGGAGGTTTACTCGCAACGTCTGACTTGGGTATGTGTGAACTGCCTTACCAGGAAAGTGAAGCAATGAGTTCTTAACAGAGCGAAGCCGCACTTAAACGGACCACCTCGCTCATTCAATTTTCATCACTTTCACGGCCAGTTTTTTTGCTAAAGATGCCTTTTGACATGGAAGAAACAACGTAACATGGAAGAACGCACGCAATTTACAAAAAAGAAACACAAGTTGCACAACGACGAACACACCAAGTTTGCATAACAGCACACCAGGTTTTGTCAAAAAAACTAAGGCAATTTACAAAAGAGCACGCGTAGAAGAGCAACTGGACTTCTGCATTAAAGTCCGTTACATACATTATAGTATACGATAGAACAGTGTTTCCCAAAGTGCGTTCCGCGACAAATCTAAAGGGTTCCACGAACTATACTTTCCAGTTTTAAGAAAAAACTGCTGATATGTCCTTTTAACTTTTTTGGCGTGTGGCAGCCGCTATATCGCTTGATCTAGCTTGCTTTATCGTGTACTTTTATTGTGCATAATTTTGTTAACAGTACGAGACCTTAATAACGGCAATTAGGGTGAAAAAAAAGCGTTTATGTTTACTTGGCAGATCTGGCGGTGGTTGTTTGTCAACTTAAAATAACCTTGCAGTGGTCCGCGGACAAAAAAATGTTTGGGAAACACTGCAACAGAACAAACAATTTTGGGAAGGCATCGAATAAACAAATCCATTCGAAACAACCCTTAATCACATCAGCAAGCAAACACTGCCCTCGTACGCAGATAAAGAAAAGCCGCATACCAGTATTTCCGACGGATCAAAGAGCGACTCCGTTAACTTGTCCCTGGCTTTAAATGTAGGCTTCGGGCTGCTGTGTGAATGGTGCCTAGGCTGTTAAAAGATCAACAGCAAACAGGTCACTCACGAGTTACGCCGCATCTCGCCACAAACGATGTGTGCGAAGCGGTTTTACAAGCGTGTAAAGTCACCGACCTGCTTGATTTTCTCGCCGCTTCTTTTTCGCAACAGTTCGTTCACCATCGCTTTGATGCACATGCTCATCATTATGACCTGAAACGAGGATTGTGACGTAACAAACCGGGCGCGCTCGAGTGTAAACACGCACAGGTGATTTTCACTGGCTGGTTGCGCGAAAAACACAACCAGCGTCTTTCAAACGAACGAACCAAAAACATTGCTGGATTTCATTGCAGCGGTTAATTCAGCCGTAAAATGTTTGACTGGACAGGTCACGTGCAGGCAGGAAATCATAGAGCAGTGGTTCCCAACCATTTTTGATCCATTCCTCCCTTTACTCAGTTTGGAGCTTTTCATTCCTCCCCCATGGATCGTTTATTTCGGGTTTGTCGGCGAGTATTAACTACAACTGGAACAATGGTCTTTATTGACGACAATAACCTGATTCATAAAAGTGGGACAAAAACTATGTTTTCAAATAATGGCACGAAAGTTTGTCAACAAAAATGTGTGATAGCCCACCAAATAACTTACAAATATAAAGTGATATATATAACTAATTGCAAGAGCCAATGGCAACTTCAAAAAGAAGTGAAACACACTGAACAGGTAAGTACAACAATAAAGTGGAAAGCCCTCCCCTGAACTCATGAAATTCACCCCCGGTTGGGAACCACTGTCAAAGAGGATTTGCTGCAAAACGCTAGCCTCAGTCGAAATGAAGAATATATACGACTGACACTAGTGCTATACTGTACGTGGGAGTCGGAAGAAGCTGAACTGTACCGAAGGTCAGTTTACAACAGAAGTGACGAACATGAGGCCCGCGAAGCATTCAGGCGAGACCAGCAGTTATTACTTTCGCTTGTTGTTTGTTGATGAATAATTTTTTTCGTTTTTAACAGGTTTCATAGTATGACTAAAAAGTTGTGCGACCAGCTTACTCAGCGGTAACTGACAAAGTGGCCCACGATAGCAAATAGGTTCGTCGCCCCTGGTTTACAACCGAAACAGCCCATCGCGATTACACATTAACTCCGTAGCGCTCCGTTGTCAATATTGATGCAAGGATTTCTTGAAGACGCACATCACGGTTCAAACCAGCAACGGGAAAGTTTCGCGCCCAGCACTGGTGGAAGACCGACTGGGGCGGTTTGATCGACGCACCTGGTCACTGAGCAGGGTTATCCACCTCAGCTCCCCTTTTCTCATCAGGTATTCAAAGCTCAGCTCCAACACGGGG
>Ga0210059_1017520_pt1 | contig 10194 bp, 8 predicted proteins | sample Ectturendosymbi2_FD_188042 | JGI IMG/M metagenome (GOLD analysis project Ga0210059, IMG submission 188042) | Ecteinascidia turbinata endosymbiont from Florida, USA - Sample 2 (SPAdes) (version 2) | ecosystem: Host-associated > Tunicates > Ascidians > Unclassified | place: Key West, Florida...
GGAGTAGAGAGTTGACAAGGTTTCGTTTCCTGTGCAACGGAACGAAACTCGACCATTTCGAGTAGAGACCTGTATGGGTGGGTTTCCTGTAGGTAGAAGTAATAAAACCTGTTGATGTTTTCTCAATTAAAACATCAAGAAAGTGGAGGCAATTATTAGTTTCTAGCTCCTTGGCAAAGACAATATTCCCGTGAACAGAATTAATATTGGTGAAGAACCTGTTGAGAGAATCTTGGTTAGGAAATAGTGAAAACAGGTCATCTACGTAGCGGCAAAGCAGGTCTGGTCGAACTCCGGTGGTGTCACCACCAAGGCCTGATCTATAACGTAGTTCATGCAAACGTCAGCCATGAGCGGTGCTATAGGTGAACCCATAGCAACGCCATCTACCTGTGGATAAAAACAACCGTTAAACTGGAACGTAGATACGCGTCAATTGCTGAATACAAACATCCCGTCGATGCCTCTATGCATTTTTAACTTGTAACAGAGCTTCGTGCTTCACTCGTGACGTCGCGCGCCATCACCATTGGCGCGTATCCAGCTGAGTCATGTGACTACGTATGCTTCGCGCCGGGGGTGTCCCACCATTTAAAACGTCTGGCATTGTCCATTTAGTGTTCCTGGGATTATGCTGGACATCTTGCAACAGGTTGTAAGTGGTTACCTTTCCAGCTGATCTAGCTCGATTTTGGGGGTGCAGTTAAACACCCCCCATGACCACACCCACCAGCTGTGACACGGCAGACCACCAGTTCCTTGCACAGGAAGTCATACTAGATGATGCGATACCAGTAGAAATTGGTTACCTTTCGACCCTCTGGGCTCCGTTCTATAAGTCCACCGAACGAAAATTTATTAGTACACATTCTTGAAATAGATTAATCAATGCCTTAACCCTTAGTTGTTATGACAATGAAAAATGCTAAAATCATTTTAGCTCGTTTCTTTGCCATTGTTGACACTTGACAGCCAAACTTCATTCACGGTATGTTGAGGAGTCGGAAATTTTGGAAAGGTTGGATTCGGACATTTTACTTCCGATTTCGCAACCCTGGTTTCAAGGGATCCTAGAATTAGATTTAAGCTTCGGAAGGCACCGTAAATAAATACTTCAAACAGACCTCTTCGGCCATCTTTAAACCACAGCTTCGAGGAACACCAATTCATTATGAATACCAAGGTTTTACCAAAACACACAGAGCGCACAAAAACGATTTGTCTCTTCGGCCATTTTGTAGCAAGCGTGGGAGATGCCCTAAACTGGGATACCGACTTTCGCCCAAAACGATTTGGCAAAGCAGGCAACAAAGTAGAGGCTGAGATCAACAAGTAAGCTATTCTTAAGTATAAAATCTACGCACTCAACAAAAACGCAGTTGCATTTAGATTTTATTCTTGCACTGGCGCTGACGAAGACAAGTTGAAAGAAAACAAAGCAACACGATCACACGCGGGCAGTGCAATAGCACCAGCAAACTAACTGAGACTTCGAGCTTTGCACACTCTCTGACGTTAAAACGAGCACATGCAAATTGACTACGTAACCCAACAGTGGTTTAAGACCTGATGGCGTCTTCTGAGATAACAAAAATCACAAAACGACAGTGTACCAGGCCACGTGTCGTGGGATTTTCAACGAAACGAGACCGAAAAGTCGGTCACAGCTTCGACCCTTGTTTGGCCCCAGCATTGCAACGTAATCGGGAAGCGCTAGGTCTGAACGGCCGGTTTTGTCTGGGGGGTGTGACGGCAATGTTGATCAAGAAAGCGATTTTGCTACATGCAAGATGGCTGGACGCCTGCCTGACGAGGGACTGGCACAGGCGCTGTGATGGCTTGAGTGGATGTGGCGACCTTTGAAGAGCGACTGCGCTCACGAAACAGAGCGGTCCTCGGCAATCAGGCAAGGTCCGAAGCATGTGCGGTGGGGTTGGCAGAAAAGAAGACGAGAAGGAAGCCAGGACGACCTGGAAGACTTTGGCAGAGAACGATGCAACTTCATTTCTCTTCGCTCTGATGACGTCAACAGTCCAGCAACGTCACGTTTCTATTACGTTCGGGTGAGCACGCAATGAAAACGTCTGTACCTGTAAAAACATTTATCTCCCCCTCCCGCCAGCTCTCGCTTGGTAGCGAAGTAACATCGCGCAGAGGTGAGCGCACGGAATCGTACCACGCAGCAAAACGCGCAAATCTACTGCAAGACGCTGTGAGCGACAAGGCAACGAAGATGACGAGTCCTGAAAGAAAGTTCTAGAATAAATACGATCGAAACGATGGCCAAGCGAAAGGCCCGTTCACATGACAACACTGCACGCAAGAAGCTGTCGCACATAACACAACAAGCGTATCAAGACGAAAGTACCAATGACTTTATGAGCATCAGTAACAGCTTCATATGCGATGCGAGTTTAATACGTTCTGAAAGCGCGAGTGACCTGGTAGGAAAACGTTACTTGGAGACGAAAGCAGCGAAATCAGGCACGGACGAAACAAGTGAAGTCCACAAACGCGCGAGCGGTCGTTTGCAACGCAGACAGAGGGAAGAGCTGAGCAGTGAAAAAAACTGCAAAGAATCTCCAGCGGCAAGGCGCTCTTTCCTTCCCTCACGGTTGTTTACCGATCGGGGCAAGAAAGCACGAATCGACGTGATTTTATCAATACAAAATTTCGGACGCCAAAACAACGTCTTTTGAGCACTTCGTTCGAATGAGACAAAAGAGTGAAAAAATTAACTAAATTAGGAGTTCCGCGTACCTGCTACTGCGTGTGCAGAGCACGTCCCAGAGCACTGTCTCTTTTTATCTGCAACCTGAAAACAGCGAATTCGGTTTCAAAATTATCTGCTTGAAACGAAGTCTTCCGCCAAGTAGTGGCGACAGGTTTTCCTAAGTGTTTCCATAAGCTTTTTGGACAGGTTACTGATCGAAGCGGAATTACCACGTTTCGCAAAGAACGTGACAGATGAACAAGATGTTCACGCAACTGAGGCTTCAGTTCATCAAACGGGCTCCTTCTATACAATTTTCTCAACTTTCACCCAGGATCGGAATCTTTAACCAAGCACAGGCTTTCACGTGCATGAACAAAGACCGGACCGGACACAGTGAAGAAAGGGTAGATGGAAGGAGGAGTGCAGGAAAGCTGCAACACTCGTCCTCAGCCGATGCCGGGGACTCCCCACAAGTACTACATTACGCGACAGTTTCTTTTTCCTCTTTGCCTACAGCAGTATCTGCGGAGGAGGCAGCGGTGCCCGGATCCGAACCGGATTCGGTTTCGCGGTTCGCCTGATCAGCGTCGGTCGAAACCGTTTCCTCAGTCTTATCCACCTCGTCGCCAGTTTCGCTCGCGGGCACGTCGTCGTTGTGCGGTGGGGCTTGTTCGATCGTGCCTGCGCGAAACAAAACGCCTTCGCTTGAAGCCACGAAGTAGAAACAAGTCAGCAAAACAGAAGCAGAGCAGTGATGCTCTTATTTCCGAGGATGCATCCACGCAATAAATTCTGAGCGATTACACAGTTTTTTTTAAAGTAAGTTGCTATGAGTTAAAACAGCACTGGCTGTACAGGTACTACACAGAAGTTTACCCTCGGAAAATTCGCTTTGATCGGGAGTGTCCCCCTCCACGCTGGATATTTTCACACTCGACAAACTTCCAGAAACCAAAGAAAGCCTGAACTGCTGGCAAAACAGAACGCAGGCGGACAAAACCCTCCGTTCTTCGAGACGAAGGCGAAGTGCCAGCTTCGCCCGATGCGACAAGCTTTCGTCAGCCAGCAGCGACTCGATACCCTGCCGCAGCAACAAGTTGATAAAACACGGAAGGAAAAATAACCAAAACAGACGCATCTGGCAATTTGCAAACGGGCGAGCGCCTCAACATGATAAAGCACACGATATGAACGTCTGACCGACTAAACATAAACCACATAAAAGTACCACACGTAAAATTAACGTCCGTTCGCAGCCGGTCTCGTTGCTCCGCGCACCGAACACTTTCAACAACAAAGGATGACAGAGGCAAGGATCATGAATTCGTCGTTTAAATCAACCATCACCGCATGTCCGTGTATCGGGCTATTCGCGAACCGGTTCTTCGCGCAATTAGCGAACCCGTTTCCCGCATTCAGTTCACTCCGACCCCGCTAAACACATGTGGGCACCTGGAACTGTAACGGGTAAATCCGAATCACTTAACCCAGGGGTTCCCAACCTGGGGTACATGTCCCCCAGGGGTACATTCAAGGGTAGCAATAGACGCGAAAATGTATTTGCATATTATTTATTTCCAAATATTTATACATATATCAGTGATTTTTATTTTCAAAAATCATAATACGCTCATTGTTTAATATATATATGAAAAATCATGATAAAATATTTTGTCATAAGAAAGTTTAGGGGTGTACGTTCATCTGTCAAAATGGTGAAGGTACAGGCTTATCTATTGAAATGCTGAGGGGGTACATGTTCATCTGTCGGAATACTGAAGGGGTACATGGTATGAGAAAGGTTCGGAACCCCTGACTTAACCTCTTCTTCTGTACCTTACAAAACGCACAAGTGAATAGTAATCTTAAACGTGTAAATTGGTGTGACAGCAGCGTCTTACGCATTTCTTTCATAACGAACTCCAGAAAACTTTCATAAGTGAGCGGAAACTTCATAATTCGGACAACCGCAACTGTTCCGAAGTCTTTTTGCCGACCCAGCATTGAGCTTAACACACAGTAAAACTTAGTGTCTGTTACGTCATAAAGCTTACTGATGGAAAGAGCTTGTCCATTCCGAGCAGCAAAAGTGTGATGCGGTTTTCCAGGAACTGCCACATCTGCGGATCTTTCTTGAACAGGGTCGGACCGGACACGTAAACCTCCCGGATGAAGTTCAGTTCTCTCAGATCTCTGCTCAGCCACGAGTCGAGCTCGTCTGCGACGAGAGACACGAGTAAGCCTTGTGCGAGGTGAACGAAAGGTCGCGTTACACCGGCCACAATGTTCAACACAGGATGGTAAATTAGTGACGCGCGTACGTGACATGGAACAAGCCAAGAGCTGGGTTGCCGGTAGATTAGAAGAATTAAAACCAGCGTTATTCATAAACCAGTCGCACAACGCGCTATGTTCGAAGATTATTACAAAGAACAAGTCCGGTGACCAGGTTATGCCTGAATTGAAACCATCAGACGGGAAGCTGAGCTTGGGATGCCGAAAGTCTTTCAGGAAGTGCCGATCGCAAAGTTTAGTCATCCAAAACGGTACCGGCATTACATTTTCCGCATTTCAACCCCATTAATCATCAACGGCAAGTCGTGTTCTGCAGACCTGCTTTCCTTCGTTATTATAAAACTTTACAGCTTGCAAAAGCGTGTTGGTTCGCTTGACGATTGAATCCTTAAAGGAAGACAAGTGTAAAGCAATTTGTCTTCCGGAAGACAAGTGTAAAGCGATGTTTTTTTCGGTCAATTTTCAGTCATAGGCCGGTTTTTTTTAAATCACCGAAAAAAATTAAGTCAATTCGGTCATAATGTCCCAATAGATCACTTACCAAAGGATATTATTAAGGCAAGCATTAATAATATTATGGGACAAATGACCGAAATGTCTCAGCGAAAAGAAAATCCCAGGACCCGACGAAGACCCTACTCGCTGCAGACAAAGCGATTCACTAGCGCGCAAGGTAGAAACCGCGACCTCTCGAGGTTGGCATTTACCCTTGCGATTAATATCAACTTCGCCACCGAAAAAGGCACAAGATAGTAAAATGCGTTACCAATATACACGAAGCAATCGCGCAGCTGACAAAACACAGAGCAAAAACGGCTCGGAAAGCCGTGCAAGCGGCATGCGCAGACCCACCAACCTTCGTCCATGTGAAAAACTCGCAGGAAGTAGATCAGGTCTGGTGACGTGGGCAAGTTACCGTCGATCGCACACACGGCGAAGCTGCGGTTGACCTCGATGTTGATTTTCGCAAGCAACGCTGCGCGTTTTCGGTAAAGTGGGTCTTTTGGACTAACACCTTCAAAATGCAAAACGAGTTGCATGCGTCCCAGTACATCACGAGATACAGGCATATAAGCACAATGTTTCAACCGTTTTCGAGTGTAAGAGAAAGTAAACACTTCTAACTAGCGAATGATATGGATTACAGCTTATGTTGAGCTGTTCAACGCATTTCATCGACATGACGCTTTGCTTTCGATAACTTGCCACGCGTTGTCAACTTAATCTGTACATTTCCGTATAATTTCTCTCGTGAAACAAAAGGACTGAATTAAAAAAAACCCTTGTAAATGCGCAAAACGTATTGGGGATCGACCAAATTGAAATGGTGCACAGTTTGTTTTGTGTTTCTGTCATTAAGCTGGTAGCTTCAGGGCTGTTAAAATGTGACTTGAGCTCTCGGATTTTCGGTTGCAGCAAATCGTAGTTACAGTACATTTTGCGGTGGCTGACGTCACAACACATTTTTGAAACAAAACAGAATCGCTCATTCACTTGTTCAACAAACTGTTAAAGTTACTTCATCCCTGCAGCATGTTTTGCCGGACCGGTATCATCAAAGCGCCTCACACACCCGGCACCGACGTGTCAGCGACACCGACACGCAAACACTGCAGGTCCATCACCGATATAAAATCTCACACAACTTTGAGTACCCGCTCTTACCCAGATAAAAACATCACGGTAAGTGAAATCGGTGAAGAGCACACCCATGCTGTCTTTATGGGTTAAGTGTGCGAGAAGGCGATCGAAGGGGCAACGCTCTTACCCAGCGAGATGAACACTTTGTCGTAGGGATGCTCTGTCGCGACGAAGCCGTTGTGTATGAGAAGGTCGCAGTTCGGCCGGCCTCCGTAACAAATGGTGACCTGTTCGCCTGTTTTGAAATCCGACATGGCGAAGCACTCGATCGAGTCGCAGCTGACGTTGTAAGTCGTGCTCAGCTGCGAGAATGCACAGACGTTGCGCGACGCATATGAAGCAGAGTTACAATGTTGCGCTTTGCGAGGAGTTATCTTTACGGATGATACACGGTGTAAGATTCTCTTTTCATTTACTTAGAGCAGGGATGCACAACCTTTTCGCTTGTCCCGTCCGCAATAAAATTATTTTTATTAATTACGGCCGACAATGAGTTCAAGATATTTTATTTTTTGTATTGCTTCTGTTTTGCTCCCACACACTTGAGCCAAACCTCATGGGCGTCGGAAGGATTTTTTCCAGGGAGGGGCCAATAGTCGATTTTCCAGGGGTAGCTAAAAATATTTTTGCAGCGGGGACCAAAAGTGGCAAAATTTCCTTTCAACCACATGAAACTAAGAAAGAAACTTTTTTGATGGGAAAATGTAGAATATGAAAATCCACGGGGGCCTTGGCCTTCCCTTACCGCCCCTTCAAACGGCCATGCCCAGCCTGCTTCTAAACGTCTGTTTGACCGTCTTTCTACTAAGTATGCTTATACCAGCGTGGTCCAAACACTGGCACGCGGGCCGCATGCGGCCCGCGGACAGTTATTGTGCGGCCCGCGAACGCTTTCTGTATCCCGTATATTACACAAAGTCATAAATACATTGTTTTCGCCACACAGCTCTTGCAAGTCACACATCATTGAAGTTATCGTCGATTCAATATGTAATTTTTAGGGGGTAGCAATATCTTTTTACATTTTATAATGTCACAATAGCTAACCTCTAGGCTAGGCTAACGCTGCAGTACTCTGTGACCACAAAGCATGCGTTTATTTTTTACCTTTGTTGCAAGCATAGACTCTGTAATGATTTTCGACTTAGATTCGAAGATGTGTATTGTGGAAATAATATTTAGTCAAGTATAGCAAGAAACGAGTGTCAAGAGATGTCAGAGGTAAACAGTGGCGATTCTAGAATGAAAAAAGTGGGAGGGCCACTGCGGGGGCAAGGAAAAAATAGGGGGGCCAACAGAAATGTCTCTCCTGCATGGAGGTGATTTTCTGTTGTTATGAAGATTGATTTGCTATCATTAACCCTATCAAACCCAACATAGGCTTGCGAATATCGTCAGAACCGTCGCCAGAAAGTCTTCAAATCGTTTAACATTTTGCTGGCTGAAAGTTATCCGCTGTATATGTCAATCAAACGAACTTGAACGTGATATTCAGCACAAAACTGGGGGTCAGCCAAAAACCGGGGGGGGGCATGGCCCACCCCGACCCCCCTTAGAACCGCCACTGGAGGTAAACAGAAAGTTCAATTCTAACTGGGCTTCGCCAACAGCAAGGGCAAACCACAGCGTCTTGTGAGGTTGCAAGCAACATCCATACCGAAAGAGTTTTTATTTAAAAGAGGCATTACAGCATCAAACACGAGAAACATACGGGAAATACCACGGAAACTCTAAGGAAATTCTAGGGAAGCAATTTTAAAATAACTGAAGGGTAACCACGCTCGCAACCTGGAAATTGCTCCTGCTTAAGAGACTTTGCACCGAAGATGTGCTCCCCAGGTTCGCAATTTGCGAAAGTGCTTTTTCAATTATGACGCGATGGAAAAGCGACACACGAAATAGAATGGCTGATGAAACCTGCATGCCTGCTTGCGTCTGCCGACTACGGAAATTAAAGGGGACATTGACTTTATAACCAAAACCAAGAAACAAAAAGTGTTTTGTTATTTTGTTGGTGTGTTGTGTATCTTTTTCTTGCAGAAAATCTCTATTTTGACTCGCAAACAATCAAACAAACAGAAAACTTAACACTTACCATAGAATCAAAATTGCGTTATGCGTGCAACACAAATTAGGTCTATTAGAACAGCAAGCCAGTCTTTAATTGCAATGGAGTTATTTTTTTGCGGCCCGCTAACTTTCCCTCAAACCGTAACGTGGCCCTTCATGCTTATAGTCTTGGACCACCCTGGCTTATACAGTAGACAAAGAGTTTTTTTTATTAATGCACGGCCGCCATAAAAAATATTTTAAATTACAAGTGCACGGCCGCATTAATATTTATTCAAGGCCGCAGGGTGTGCACCCCTGACTTGGAAGAAAATATTTGCGTTCACGCATTTGAAGCCAATCTTTCGCTGGACATTCTGGACACATGGCCGAACCCTGCTGGCTGCAACCCACTGGTCGCCCAAAGACCAGGTGGAGTGACTATATCTCCAACCTTGCTTGGTCCCGTTTTGGTGTGGAATGAACAGAACTATCTGAGGTTGCTGTTGATCGTGAGGTATTTCGAGTCTTCCTAGGGATGTTGCCCCCGCGACCCTCTCCAGAGGATAAGTGGGCACGAAAATGAATGAATTTGAAGCAAAAGAAGTTTTGAAGGAATCTCTTGAACAGGACGAACTTTTTTGCGCACCAACCAGTAATGCATGTAGATTCAGCCTCAATGAAATGACAAGATTATGAACTTTGAACATCGGAAGATCACGGGTACATAAACGTTTTCATCGAAAGCGATGCCAAGTTGCACACGAAAGTTGGTCACGTTCTTTAATTTTCTTCTCGCTTACCAACAAATTAGTATCCAGCCTAATCTTCACGACTTGTCAGGTGCAAGCAGATAAAGAGCCAGAACACAGCAACTGCACTTACTGGTCCAGGACTGTGGTTGAACATGTCCCACAGAGGGATGAGCGCAAGAGTGGAATGAACTCCCTCGCAGTGGTTTTCCACGTCGCACTCTGAAACATGGAGGGAAAATAAAAATAACATTTAATTCCAAAAAAAAAAATAAATAAAAAGCATATTCTCAAAACATGTACTGAGCACAAGCTATAGAAAAAACAAAATACAGGGTGTCCATAAAGTCCTGCACACATTTCAAAATGTAATTGCGAAGTAACTAAAGTAGATAAAATCATACAGTTTTTTGCAAAGTGAAGTTTGTTTATTAAAGTTTAAAATTAAAAAATTTGGAGTAGTTTAAGTAATAGCCATATTTCAAGAATTTGCTTTTTCATGCTATTGATAGACTTCAACATGTGCTCAATTTGTTGCTCTCAATATGCCAAGGCGATACTCAATTTCGCGCCAAGTGTTTTCCGGTTTCCATAAATTTTTAACCATGTCTTGATGCTGTTAGTGTGAGGAGGGTCTTCTCCAAACTCACTTCTAAATTTACGTTGTACTGCAGTTGGTGATTTCAATTCATGGTACCAAAGAACACATTGTGCTTTTTGTTGAATGGTCAACATGTTTCA
>Ga0210059_1017521_pt1 | contig 10194 bp, 9 predicted proteins | sample Ectturendosymbi2_FD_188042 | JGI IMG/M metagenome (GOLD analysis project Ga0210059, IMG submission 188042) | Ecteinascidia turbinata endosymbiont from Florida, USA - Sample 2 (SPAdes) (version 2) | ecosystem: Host-associated > Tunicates > Ascidians > Unclassified | place: Key West, Florida...
AAAAATTTTTTTTCGAGTGTAATCTACTAGGCTGGCCGATCCGTTTGAGCCATTAAACAGCTCTCTAGCGCAATCGGCGGAGGAGCTAGGGCGTTGGTAAGGCAACTGAAATTGCTGGTTTTAGGCTGAAATCAAAGTACGAATATATCGTACCCCGGCTCTCAAAGTGTTAATGATTTGGTCTGCGTCAATTCTCTGTGTTACTTGTATAACGTGTCATCTATTCTTCTGTGCTTTTTTATATTAACTGATGTCTAAGATTGATTGATTTATTGTTTTTACATCTGAAAACTTCAAAAAGATTACTGCTAAAATATTTAAAAAAGGTTTGATGAAACAGTATGTGGGATTGGTAATGATCGCGAAGTAGCTTACGCCTTTCTAAATTTATTATCATTTCCTTTCTTTTCATTGGTAAGCTGATCATAGCAAAAAGGTCGCATCATGGTTGACTGCACATTGATGACGTCATAATCATTGCCAAAAGTAACTTCTGCCCCCTCCAAAATTTTTCGCTGGTTGCGGCCCTGGGTCTTGTCATAACGTGTACAAACCAAAACTATAAAACAGATACAATTTTTGTCTACGCAGACACAAAATAGATGGAAATTTGTAACTGCAATTGTAAGGGGGGGTTTGGGCTTTGCAAATTTTGACGTTATGTTTCAAGGGGGGTTAAATACTTGTGACGAAATGTGACAAGGGAGGGGGAGGGGGTAGATTTTGCCCAAAATGTGACGTCATTTATGGACGGCCCCAAAGTCCCTTGTAGAAGGGAAAATTTAAATTGTGCATAACTTCCTAAATACTCATTTCCGACGGGTTTGGTGTATATATTCCTTGTCAGTGCATGGTAACGAGCAGCCTAGTTGTTTTTTAGCGAAATTTTCCGTTGTGCTGCTCAGCTAAAAATTGAACATTTTATCTTGTGTTTTCAGCTGTGTTTATTGTACAATGCTGTTTTTTTTCACACCGGTCATGTCATCACAAATCTGTTAATGGTATTCACCTCAACAAATACTCATGGTTATATTGTACCCTGTTTGGTATGACCTTGGCAGCTTTGCAGTGTTATGTGAATTGCAACATGCTTAATTGTTTGCTTCAGGTATAATACTTTAGGAAACTTTATGGCTTTGTGTGATCATACGCAATAATGTTGTAAAACTGCCTTTTAAATATACACAATGGTATAATACTGAGTAAAATCTTCAGTATGGTGGAAAATGGATGTATAATGCTGCAGTCAATAGAAGCTGACATTCAAGACTTGAGTGTATGTGAACTTTATTATAAGATAGCTGGTATTAAATTAATTGGTATGCATACTAATTAATTTATGCTATTGTGATGCATCTAAAGTTACCTAGTTTTGGGTACATTAATTTTTGCAAAATGAATAAGGTTGTTTTTATGCTGTGCAATAAATGTGTGGCGTGGTCACTAATATATAACTGACGCTATGGAGTTGCAAAGACTTGGCCAATACGGGTAAATTATGCCCTAGTGAAACTCTGCCAGCTCCAAAGGTGTTATTGGATTTGATCTGTGCAATTTCAATTTATTGTGCTGTCAATATCATTGGTTGCCTCAGATCAGAGCAGAACAAAACTATGGTTCATGAAAGACTATGAGCACAGCAAAAGAAAGCTATATGAAAAAAATAGTTTGAAGTTGTCATATCTTGTAAAGGATGGTAAAGACAAATCTTTAATATGTATCTTTCTTCAGCAGATAATATACCCAGCAAAGTCTGTTTCAGATATGTTAATAAAAAGTATATCTGCATTTTTACATTTAGCTATTTCCTAATGTTTTTATTATTTCAATGCAGCAAGGTCAGTCACAGTATATATATCTATGTCCTTTATTCAGCAGTTTTCATTGCAATCAAATTTGCTGTTGTACTTTTCCTTATGCAGATCCTTTTTCAAGCACATAACACAAACAAATCTGATGTGAAAAGATGTGTGGAACACCTGCAAAATATCATCAGAGAATTGAATGTGGTTGGAGCGGACCATAGTGCATTCTGTAAAGGTTTCTTCTCAGGAGTTTGTAATTGTTTTGAAGCTTTTCTATGCAGGCAAGAGCACCTGTTATACTAGACCAGTGGTTCTTAACCTGGGTATGATCAAACCCCTGGTGTTCGACGGTGCCATTTCAGGGGTTCATAAGAGTTCCTCTGAATTGCAAAATTCAGCAAACATTTTTATCCATAATAAAATTATCTATAATAATTTGATTAAGAGTGATATATACTTCACACATCATTTTCACACATCACATTGCATGATGCACAGACACATGCTCGTGTAAAAAATGCTGCCACAAATACAAGCTTACACTCTCAAAATTGTTCTTCCAACTGTTAAATCATGTGGGAAGGCGCACTCTCAGTCATTGCATTTTTATGCAGTTGTATGAAGAAACGGACTCGCAATTGCAAGTCTATCTCTTCTCTACCCTTCTGAAGTTCCGTTAGCTATCTCGGGAAAAGGTGATGACTCGTGTTTTTGCTTTGAGTGCAAAATTATCCAATTTTCTGCAATATATATCACAACCAGTGGCATTTAAAACACTTCGAGGGGTCAAAGTTTCTTATCACCTGGCTTATTTGGCTGACATTTTTGGTGCCCTTAATCACTTGAAAGCTATTACAGGATTTGGAAATATATTTTGAGAACTACTTCCCTCACTGATGGCAGTTTCCATTCCAGCATGGATATAAAAGCCATTATGTTGACACTGCAAGTGCTGATATTAACAATCAACACACAGAAGACAACACTGAGCTTCAGGAAAGCGGGATTCAAAAGCATACCTTTAGCACAACAAATCTTCATACGTTTTGGTGCCATACCAAATCGAAGGGTATCCCCATATCACTAAATTTACCCTAGTTGTTTGTTGTAACAGCATATTTATGCAAGCATGCATTTTCTGAATGGGTGTATGTTAAAACACAAAACGGAAGAGACTTCCAAAAAAAAGGACATGGGGATTGCTTTCTGAAAGAAAGCCACAAATCTCCAAGATTGTCGCCAGAATATAAAACAAAATAACATTGACAAAACAATGTATTGTTTAGTTTGACTCTTGGTTGATTTTGTTTCAGTAACCCACCTAATCAGTAACCTACTTTTATTTTCTTATTGCTATATCTGTTTCCTGTTATCACTGTACATCAAATTGGGTTTCAAACAAGCTTTGAGAATGACTTAGGGATTCAGCGGGATTGTAAAGGTTAAGAACCACTGTACTAGACCGTTTGGTTAGTGATTGATAAAATGTTCTGAAATGACAACTGCAATTGTGAAATACAAATGGACTGCTTCCAAAGCATAGTATTCCAAACAATAATAAGCTCTACGTTTTCTATAGGCTTTAGAGGAGTCAGCTGACTGGGCTCTGCTTTCATCTTTTTGCGATGATTCAAACTTGCGCATATCTGTATTCAAGTAACTTTACTCCACAAGTGAAAGAAGCAAAGAATCAATCACAAATTTTTAATAGGAAATTGATTTCATGTAACACTGCGCATCGTCAGTCCTATCATCTTATTCAAATAGAATGGCTGTAAAGTTTCATATTGAATGTTAGCCAAGACCAGGATGTGGTGCCAAGCTGTTCAGCCATGTCTGAACTAGTTATTCCACATATCAATTGTTTACATAAATAAAGTTAGTGTCATTTTGATTAGATGAAGAAATGTTTGGTAGTTTTGTGCTAAGTTACATTAGGTTAGATTTTCTGGACCAGCTATGTCCAATCCATGAGTCGCATGCAGCCCAGTCGAAGGTTTGTGCAGCTAGTTTAGGCTTTCGCAGTAGTGTAAGTAGCCTACATATTAACAACCAATCCTTATTTTGATAATCTTAGATTTGGCATTTTTGATGCGGGTGGTCTTCAGTGCCGCTTTATCATGACTGTACTGCATGCTATGAGATCTCCATATGTCCAATGACACCTTGGTGCAATCCTTTTTACTAGTTTTCTGATTTCTACACTTGTTCCATTGGCACTAAAATTGGCTACATGAAATCACACTTATGGACTGGTTAAAGGTTCCAAACAGTTTTTTCCATTGCAGTTAGGATTATGCTTTTAGTACATTAGCTTAAACTACAATTTAGTTTGCTAGGATCAAAGTACTGTAAGTCATCCAATGTGCAGCCCTCATTACTATGCCATTCAATGTGTGGCCCTAGTGAGATAGTGACATAGTTTTTGGCTCAGTAACTGATTTTGGTTGGACATAGCTATTCTAGACATTACCTAAGGCACTCTTCACGCCAATTTGTTGAAACTGAAAACCACAGCAGTAAAGTTTGCAAGTAGGTCACTACATCAGTAAAGCTAGAATGACTTTGCATGAAAAGGTTGCATGGTTGAATCTGTTTTGCGTTTTTCAAATGTGGCATTTGCAGGTAGTATGCACTTGATTTATCAATTGCTGAATGATGATAAGCAAATTTGTAATTGGCGTCAGCAAAAGAAACTAATTTGTTAGCTGCTATGAACTCTGACAACTATTAGAAGCAGAGTTGTGAAAACTTATTTCACCATGGATAATTTTATGTAACATGGCATTTTTCTTCACCAACCTTTTCAATTAAAAATGTTAAAAGACTGGGTTGAATGATTTCATACCTGAAATTACATTTTTTCATTCCTGAAATTACATTTTATCATTCTATGCATCCCAGTAACAACTTCTGAATATTTATGGATTGTTACTACGTACTCCATGCCTGAGTGGTTGTTCATTGCTTATTCAAGAAATGCTTTGAAGCTTTTACTGTGGTGAATGGATTAAATGCAAAATCACAAAGAGTGCTACTTACTAAGACGAAAACTACAGAAAAAATCAATGTGCTGCATCTCAACAGATTTCCTTGTCAGTGTTGTGTTCATAATGTTTGACTTGATACCCGTTTTTCAGCAGTTTGATTGTGCGGAAAAAAGAAACTTTGCCACATGATGTTTCATACAAAGCAACTAAAGATTTTTTGTTTCACATATAAAACTGGCACTAAGCCAATCTTTCATAAACTATCTCACCATTCTAAAGTCAAACCGTTATTTGATTTATCATCTAAACCAGACCTGCACAACCCAGAAAGCTTGAAGGGTCAGATTGATCAACATAAATTTGGCGTGTGTTGCATAAGTTTATTTTGCTGTAGTTTGGAAGAAATTCTGGAACAACCATTATTAGATCCAAACTCAGGCTTTTGCAACTGCAACATTTTCTACAATGCACATCATTAGGGATTTACCAGGTTATATAATATACAAATGGAATATATGGTAAAGCAGCAAATAAATTTCAAATTTACTTACTTTTTAATGAGAGTTTAAACATTTCACCAGTTTTTCAATGTTTGGAGTTAAGTTTGTTACTGAGAGCAGCAGAAAATTCTTCAATTTTGAATCAGTCAGGAGCAAACTCGTTTTTCTGTTAATCAATTTCATGGATGAAAATGCTTATTTGAATGTGTACGTTGTTTCACGGCAACATACCTATAATTTGAGCTAATTTTCTTATTCTGGGAAAATTTTACATGGTAAGGATGGCCAGAAATTAATCATGTCGTAAGTACCAGGGACTGAAGAAGGTGCATCAAATTCCATTTTCAATATTAAAATTGATTTGAAGTCAAGAAGTTCCAAATACTTGTTACTTGGCATTTTCATTACCTTTGTTTCACTAAGTGAAAATGGGTTTACAAATACCAAAATGCAGTCTTCTTCTTTAGCAAAACCACAAGCGATTTTCAAATGAGTCTTGCAATAACTTGATCTTTATAGTGCATTTGCTTTATATTGCTGTTATCATTCAGTCTGCATGCTCCTTTAAATGCGAAGACCAGCTGATATCATCATTTTCTAAATGTGAAATTAAGAGTTTTAATTTCATCTTGAAACAAACTTAGCCGGCATCTTGAGGGGTTTTTAAGGAAAAATTGATAAAAATATTGGAAAGACTTTATCTTACTTTATTATGATTACAGGTATGCAATGTACCAATTTTGGTACATGTGCCATAGGGTGACCACCCCTGCATTATACTATAGTGTTGTGTTAAACAAGAAATTAGTAAGCTTCTATTCTGACTGTAGGTCACGTAAAACAAAGTTGATTTTGTTGATTTACTGGAATGCTCCTAAATACATTTTTTAAGTCTGTGCACTGTGCAGTGAGAATATGATTACACAGAATGCTCAGCAAAATTTGTTCACAGACAAGCTTTATCAAACTTTTTGTTTTTCAGCATTGAAAGTGAATTAGGTCAGCGAGCTGTCCTGGATCAAACTTTGCTACAGGTTAGTGTCATGTAGTGAATTGAAGTATAAAATGCAGGGTTGAAAACCTGGTTTTTCAAAAGCCCACATGTTCTTAAAAAAATAAAACATTAAGAAAGGTTTTTATTTTTTGATATTAACATGAATGCAAAAAGCACGTCCATGGCAAACATTGAGTTATTGCATGCCATAGCATAAGTAAATATGTAACCAATAATCAAAGATGGAGTCTTAAAAACTTCAGTTGATCTCATACTCATATTTTGAAATTGACATTAAGCTTGTTGATTTTTCATATAATATAGTATTCAGTTGTTACAGTCTTAATTGTTTATTTTAGAAGATCTACTGCCTGAAAAGACCAATATTTTCCTGAATTGCTGACACTGAAATGTGTGTGTCATATCAAAACTGGTTTATCCTTGGAAGAAGTTCCAAAAATAGCTATGCTGATCACATTTTTTCATCCTGTTATAGTTACAACTGATTGTCCTCAGCTTTCATATGCATAGCCATAAGTGTAAGCTCTACCATCAAATAATAAAATTCCAAAACACGAATTTACAGAAGTTACAACAATTTGCCTAAATATTAACTAAGTTTTCTGACATGTTTAAGTTCAGTGACAAACCTTTGTTTTAACCTGGGTTGTGGCAGGACATTTGAACACTAAGAACTAGATGTTGGGACCCAACTCATTTTTGCCTTTGACCCTTGAAAATAAACTATAAAAAAAACATCAAAACCTTGGTGAAGAGACAGATATTTTTCCCATTTTGTGAAAAATGCAAGCTTGCTCATTGCATTGCACAGGTGGCAGGTGAAATGTTTTGCTCATGGTGCATTTTCCCCCCTTTACCAACCACAGATCTGAGACCAAGGCCCCTTTGAAAGACATGATGTAGTCAAGGTTTCAGGATTCATTTCAAGTTCTGAACAGTTTTTGTAGCAGGATTTGGCTGCCAGCTTAATGGCACCTTGATAGGGATGAGTGCAAACTGGCAACAAGTTGAACCTAGTTTAAAAGGTGAATGCCAGTGTTCAAGGAAAAGCAGTAAGACGTCTTGGAGTTGTTTGTTTGTTCGTTGTGATCTGTTGCGATGGGCTACAAATTCTGGAAAGGTGTTCGCCAGCGTTGTATGTTTGTTTGTGAAGCTCGCGGTCGAGGCTGTACTGAACAGCTTTGGAACATGAAACTGATATAAAACTGGCTAGCGTGCGTAATCGACTGTTTTTTTTGCCCCAAAGCAGTATGCGTAAGGTTTTGTCCGTCCACTGCAACATGACAGCCTACACATCTGCATTAATCTTCAGGCCGTCGTGAACCTAGCAAGTATTGCTAGCAAAGCAATCCAAATCCTCTTTCAAAAACCAGAAGAAAAGGAAAATGTAGATGTTGTGGTAAATTCAGTTTCCTTGCCTGTGCTCAAAACCCTTTGGCTGTCCTATCAACACTGCAAGGTAAGTGTTGCATGTTGTGCAATCGTAGAATCGTCGTCGTACATGAAAGTTGTTTCATCAATCGTGGAATGAGTTCAATGTTGCGTACATGAAAGTTATTTAATTAATGGGTTATAGCTGTGAGTTCATTTCCGCAGTAACAATACTGGATTCGGCTATTTGACCAGTACTTTTTTCATCTGATAATAATCAATGCGCGCTGAGTTAAGTAAGCGTTTATGGCAGTAAAACATATTGCGTAATTCTGTTTGAGGAAAAAGAGCTGAGGATGTCCAACCAGTATATGCGGAATGTATGTCCTCACCGAGTCAAAAGTGGCTGACGCGTCTCAGCGAAAGGTCTTAGATAAACGTTATAGGGCGTGGAATTTTGCCTGCTCAACTCTGCATGGCAGGATGAGGGTCATTACGCTGGGCTACTTAAAGAGTCTTGACAAGTGGGTGGTTGCAGCGCGTTGACCCGAGCTTTTATAGCAACATCCAGGTTTGCCAACCCTACAACGCTATCGCGGGGTTGATCCATCCCCCCACGCGTGCATAACGCCCGGTTCTTATGTAAACAAACGCTGCAGCGCTTTCAACGCTTCAGTAGCTGCGGGTATTAGTCAGACAGGCGGTCTGGTGCAATCGAGTTTGTACTCCTACGCAGTACTTTTCCACTGTTTGGAATAGTTGGTGACTTTGGGTTGATCCCACCCCACGTTACTGTCGACGTCTAGCATGTACCGGGTGATATGCAGGGACCTCGTACTCCAGAAAAAACACGACATTGGCCCCTCTGTGTGATGTTTGGAATGCTGAATGCAGCAGGCATTAATTCCTACATCATCAGCCGTGAAAATCGGGCCAGGAGAGTCATGGCTATTATCAACGGACGGTGTTTCCTATTGGAGCTGGGGAAGGCCCTCATAACACCATGGGCACAACAACGGCTGTCGTCGCCTTTTCTACCACGCCATCTGAAGACCTTGATCTCAGTTGCGCTTGTTTATTTTACTAACTGTGTGCATTTGATCTCCAAGTGTTGTTTTTGTCTTGCTTCTGTTTACTAGCTGATTCATATGAAACGATACGCATTCACTCATTCACATGAAAATTTGGCCATCTTTGGCATGCCTGCCATATACATTCCAGGGCTATAATTCACTCGGGGCATGCTTCGGACACTTCGGTACCAGCATGAAGCAGTAAACGTTCAAGTCTGTTATGTTTGTTTAATAAAATTTTTTAGTTTAATCTTTTATAAAAAACTCGGTATTTTTTAGTATTTTTATTTTAATCAGTAACAGCATCAATTAAAGTACATAGTGACTTTATTAGTGCACAAACAACGGAATAAGAGCTACATTTTCAGTGTAGTTTTTGTCATCAACCTAAATTGAAAAAAAGTATTGTTTTTTTATTTTTTAAAAAAGGGGTAACATCCACCCCAGGTTGGTGTTCGTATGACGAAAATCCAGGGTTTTATTTTCTGAAGTTGTATATGAGCTGATGATGAACTGTTACAGCGTCAATTTTGGTAGCGCGAAACACTGAAACCTTAGAAGTAAGAAGGTTGATAAACGCAATAGGAAGAAAGTCCATATTCGGGTGCTTTTGACTGACACATTCACTTGCAGTGATCATAACTGCATGTTTGGTATTGCTTATATAAGAATCATCTTTCAAATCCAATAAAATCTCTTTTTCGGTAATAATATGATTCAGACGTGGTTTTTTATGTCTCTACGAAATATTTAACTCCCACCTACAAATGTCCTGCCTTTTCCATATAAATTGCTACCAGACGTCGAAATTGGGAGAAATCTATCTGGTCAGAATTTCTAAAGCAGTCCGCTCTTTGACAGAACTAGCTCGTTTCTAGCGAAAAGATAAAATATCACATTTTAGGTTCGATCCTACTCTTACTTGCAACAATACTCGTTTTATGTTGATCAGAAAGACCAGATTTCGTATGGCACCATTCACACTACACGTATTAGGCCTTAACTGAACTCGAAATTGTGCGTTTTCGTTTCCATGTATTAAGATGTTAAACTCTTCCTATTCTTCAGCAAAGCCAGGAAAAATACAATGCCAACTTCAAACTCGCCGCCTCCGGCTTGAAACAGCTGTTTCAGGAGTCTTTCAAGCTCCAGAAGCTCTGGGCCGCGGTATTGAGCAAGATCAAGGTTTCGAGTAAAGCGGACGCCGAAGCGGCGCAACTTGTCAAAAGTACGCAGTGCGTTAATTCCGTTGAAGCGAATATCAATTAAATGTGACATCACTGGTGCATTACTCATTTAAGCAGCGGATGCCGTGGAAAGCGCGCCAAAATCTCGCCGGAAATGACTGTGCTTTAATTTTATAGCAGCTTCAAGGCAGCTCTATGTAAAGTGCATTTTCCACGACAGAAGGGCATTAAGTTCAAGGTCTTGAAGCTCAAG
>Ga0210059_1017522_pt1 | contig 10194 bp, 2 predicted proteins | sample Ectturendosymbi2_FD_188042 | JGI IMG/M metagenome (GOLD analysis project Ga0210059, IMG submission 188042) | Ecteinascidia turbinata endosymbiont from Florida, USA - Sample 2 (SPAdes) (version 2) | ecosystem: Host-associated > Tunicates > Ascidians > Unclassified | place: Key West, Florida...
TTTTAAGTTGCCAAGCCGAAGCAAGGCGTTTGGCTCTCACCACTTTGATAGTTCGTTTCACAGATTTCCTGGTGCACAAATCTTTATTTACAAAAGGCTTCTGATTAGCAGCAGCAGAAAAGCTTTACGATGGCGCAGCAGCAGAAACAGCCAACGTTGTCCGTGCGCTAGTGATACACAACTCGACTCTCTGAAAGCGTGGTGTCCACGCCGATGGACAAAACCGAATGCAATGCGAATCGAGGTAATGCGCAGACATACGAAATCCCCGCGAATGACAAGTTGATACAAACAAGATCTCACGAACGGGATACAATAGCGAGTAGGAAAGGGCAAGTCGTGATGCGAAAAGTTAAATCCACTATAACACTAAACCTATCCCCTAAACCAAAACCGTAAATCTTAACACAAAAGTTTGGAAACTTTTGAAAAAATAAAGCAGAAGTGGTCCCTTGACAAGTGCAACTATTAGGCTACTGCCAAAACGAAAAAGAAGCCAAGGTGAAAGCCGAACCGAAAACTATTTGCACAACAGATGTAGATGCGCCCGCTATACTACTATGACGGTGCTGCTGAAGTGACAAGTCACCTTTTCATTCTAACCGCATCACTGTCAGCAGACATATAGCCTGTTCCTTTCTGAAAAGCAAAGCTTTACCAAACATACATAGGGAAAAGTAAAAGCACACATAATCGAAAATGGCACTAAAACTCAGATCCAAAAAATGCAGTCAACCAAGTTCATGCAGTGAAACATGAGACTGAAAGCAATGTTACTAATTTGACTTATATCACAAAACAACTTAAGGTTGCTAGAGTTCAGTTGTTTCATCCACTAAAAGTAGCTGATGATTTAGACCTAACCGATAAGCAAATATGTACTAACCGATATTGATGCACACTAAAGTAGACATTACAGCAAAATAGGAACAGCAATACAACGTCTCTAACCTCGACAACTCGTATTTACAATTTACAAATGTAATCTGACACGATGTTGTGTTGAACCTGACAGTGGACTGATAAGATGCTATGGTGGTGGACTGGTGTCCTGCAAGCTGCAATGCATGACACGTCCGGTGTAACAGCGCCTCTTTCACACATTTGCAATTCATGTGAACTACTGTAGATTATGCAAAACTTCATTTTATGATTGTGTTGTCGTCACATACCAAAAAAAAGAAATTAAAAAATGCTGATCCTGATCTTCGAATAAAACTGGAGTCCAGATTTAAACCGGTTTTTTCATAATTTGCTGACTACTGCCGAACTCGAGTCCTGAAATCCGGGTCTTGTAGGCTACACCTCTGAAATTTCGCTTAAACCGGATTGGATCAAATAATTGGATATTTCCACACTACAGTGGATGTCACGGTTGGGTGGAGATAAAACCTCAATCGAGTTGACAAAGGAAGGACCTAAGCCTCTTCGTCTTGGGTTCTGTGTTGCCCCTGCTGGCTTTTTCGTGAACTAGATCTAAGGTTTTTCTCTTTTGTCTGGGATTTTTATTAAAAATCTATTTTTTTTATTCTGTTCAAATTTTATAAATGTATGTTGTATTCCTGTATTCCTATTTTCCACGATTCCAGCCCAGGAATACACAACACTACTCAACTGTTGTAGTTTCACAGGCGTAATAATGTGCAGAGTCAGTAGCCTAGCCAATACCTAAGTACTACTAATTCATATAACTAACTAAGCAAGGCACCTTCGCCTACCATACAGAGCCACAACATAACATTAACAGTGGAAATACTCATAAGAACTGCTGAGTCCTTATGGCTGGTAACCGGTCATCCGCAGACACTAGACTAAGACAGCAACTGCAAGGACGGAGGAGTCTGTGGAAAAGAGTAGCAAAGAATCGCAGCTTGTATATGAACAAACACATAACAGCTCATAAATGAACTAACTAGCAACTACAAAACTACAGCATACCTTCGAAGAACTACCTCACGTGGTAGTTATTTAATTACGTTAGCGAAAAGACTAAAGTTCATGTGGACACTTATTAGGTATGTGCAAATTGACGTCACGATCCGTCTGAATAGGTCAATTGAATGAAAATATTAACGGACCAACAACGAACGTACGATTGTCACCAAGCAAAACTCGCAACCCATGCCTCATGATAATAGTTGAATGTTCAAACGTACCAATTTGGCCGTTACACACATCAATCTGCAACTTCAGTGTCATCAGAATTATTAATGTTTGAATGCACTCAGCAATATGAGGTTTTTTGAAATACAGGAGTTTGGTAGTTGAAAAAACCCGGGTTTCGGGTAGCCTAGTAGCCAAAAAAAACAGGTTTCAGGTTTGGGAAAACCCGGATTGGAATCACTAATTAGTCGAATATTTTTATTACTTTAGATCATAACTTTTGAACCCGAAATCCCAGCAGGCCATCCGAAGTATCAAAAGATTCTGATGTGGCCTAGTTTCCAATAAAAACTTTAGCGAAATATTACATTCTAACAGTTTGAGCCCAGGGCCAGGTGAAGTGGGCCAAGGTCAAGGTGGCCTAAAAGTCTACCACTTATGACGTCAACCACAAAAAATCCGCACCAAAATTTTTTTTCGAGTACAAACTAGAGTACTTTTCTTTTGAAACTTTGACTGAGCAAGTCTCTAGGCTTTCCGCGCCTGAGTTACGCGAGCGCAATAGTGGGGTAGGTTTTTGTCCAAAGTGTTAATAGTGTTATTAGAGAGGGACACACTTTCTGGTTTCACAGCTGCCGCCTCTAGTCTCCATTCACGTGCTTAAACAAGATCTTTGCTGCTGGTATTATGAGAGACTCTCCAGTAGTATGCACCTTCACATTTTTAGCTACCAGGAAAGTGACTTCATACGATGCTTTGACAACACCCTTTTTTCTCTGGCAAACTGAGCCAGTCTTGTTCAGGCTTGACATTCTCATTGGAAACTAAGCTAGAATTCAAGTCTTTTGAGCTTTTGATTGGCTTTCTAGCATCTCTGGGTCAAAAGTTATGGCTTAGAAACAACAACTTAATTTTTAATTAGGAGATAAATTATTTGACATTAGATAAATGAATATTATCACCATGCACTTAATCCATAGGCATCGAGTACAAACGTGTGGTTAAAGCCCAGCATGCGTCGTACATCTGCAATTCTAGCCTGCAGCATTTGTCACCATGTCTTAGCCGACATTTTTCAAATGGAAATGTCTTTTAATGACAGTTAAAAACAGTAGGTTGATGCACTCAGTGACTGCATTCTGCTTTAAGCTTTTTGTGATGATTCAAACTTGCACATATCTTTAATCAAGTAAATTCTCCACACAATGAGGATAAGCAAGGAATTGATGATTGACTTGCTAACCCCTATTGTGGAGAGCATGTCTTTTAATGATTAATTTTTATAGCGGTTTTAGAAATTGCTTTGACTCCTGTTAAAATTGACCTATTTTTTGTTTAACTAGTTTTGACAGGTTCCCAGTGTATGTTTTGTCTCTTTGTCATGTTGTAACATTTTTCCTATCTGTATGCACGTGAGTTGAAGGCTATACCTAATGGATTTCACATCTTGAAGTAATGAATTGCTGTTCTTGACACTGCAAGGAAACGTAAGCACTGTATTCTCTTTGCTGTGTCATAGGCATCACATTTGTTTTGCAAAGAAAAACTTGTTTGCAACCTGAAGGTTGTATGTGTGAATCCACTTAGTTTTCATAGGACATACTAGAGTTTAAATCTCCTTTTCTGGCAGGGGTTTGAGTCATCTGCAAATAAGAAAAATGTAACATATTTTGAGGAGTGTTACACAGCAAACTGGATGATAAGGCGAAATATCAACAAACAAACATTGAATGCTATATTTTCATGCATAAGCAGGTGCATTAATCTTCCACAAATCCATAAAATTCTTCATGTTCAGTGTCTGGTTCAAGAGTTGCACAATTTTGACATCAAGCATGCCCAGCTCCCTTTCATCATTATCCAAGTCAGTCTCGTTAATGCTGCTTAGTTCTTAAGCGATGATTCCCTAGCCTTCAGCTGTTGTTGGAGCTGGAGTCATTAGGTCACATTACAAAAACACTGCAGTTGCTTTACTGTTGTGTATATACACAATAGATATGAATCACAATAGGAAAAACATATGTATACCTCATTTAAATAGTGTTTTCAGGATAATGTATCCATAACTGACTTTAATCCAGCATATTTTAACTGAATTTATGGAGGTTTATGCAACTTCTGAACTTTATTGGCAATCTAATAAGATTTACCCTTCATTCCAACACTTCAATTGAATGACATGTTTTGAACTCAAAAGCAAACCTGTAGTCTTGAACAGTGGCGCATCTAGCCTAGAAAAAAGGGGTCTGTCCTGGAAGGGCAGCTTTTGCTGTCACTTTTCAGCATAAAAGCATGCTTTCTCTTAAGATTAGAAATTTTGCGATGTTGCCTAAGACTAGAAATTTTGCGATGTTGCGTAAGACTAGAAATTTTGCGATGTTGCCTAAGCATTATATCAGCTAAATTCTGCCAATATACAGCATATCGGCAGTATTTGCTCATATAAGCAGCTACGCTACTTTTCTGCACAATGTTCGGAAACCCAAGTTGCTATTTTGTCTATGATTAATTGATGCAAATTCTCTGTGCTGTTCCTTACGATGTGCAGCCCTCTGACTCAAGTAGTGCACAATATTCAAACCACTCCACAATCGTCCCAATAAACCGGTCTATGACGTAATATTCGTTCCCAGGTTTTGCATGGTAAGCAGATGACTGCCTGCGAAAGGCCATGGTTTTTGACTATCTTAGTGACCCAAGGTTTGTGCAGAATTCCATGTTATATGCTTCTTCATCGCACTGAATATTGTCTTTCAACTTTGGTTTGACTGTTGCAAAATTTTGGCATTGGTTAATGGCAATGTAAAATAACATCGGTATCGGCTGAAAAAATCCTTATTGATCGAGCTCTACCTAAAATCTAAGCTATCAAACTTGATTAGTAGGGCTAGTAGCCTAGCGCAATGAACTATTTAGAATAGAAACTATCTATTCAGTAGATAGTGGTATTGATCTCATTGTCATAACAAACAAGGAAATATTTTCAAATTATCATTGGTTTTGGTCACAGCGCATTTATTACATCACAATCGATGTTTGTTCCTGTGAACATGGTGCTGAAAAGATATTAGCTTGTCAAACATTCAGCAAATGTCAGCCATACAGCAATGAGCGCTGTTTATCCATACATACATACACTTATATCGAAGCTGACAATCAGCTACACAACTGCGTCTGTGGTGCGCTGTCCATCAAAGATGGCGGTGTTATAAATATACTTGCGAAATCACTGTGAAGAAGAACGATTGGGTTACAATTACTCTGATGATTTTACATCGTAATGTAAAAGTGAGTTACTTGGAATCAATATAGGAATTTTGCACAGAAAACAATGTCGTCAACTGCTCGATTCTAAAACAGCTATTTTTGAAATACAACGCTAGACTGATATTTTGTTCAGATTATGTAACCACAATTTGAGGCTAGCTGTTGCGCCTTTCACTATGAGAAATTCCTCGTAAAAATATAGCTTAAGTTGAAACAAACCCGCATTACTTGGCGTGACGCTGAGGAAGGCCTAAACTTACTTGATTTAGTGGTAACCTAGTAGTTGTAAACAGCAGATAATATTTAGGCCAAAACTACAAAACAAAACGATCGCGATTGGACAATGTCCTCTCGCCGTGAAGCGAAATATTACAAAACAGCTATGCATGGGAGTGTACAAGCTTCTGACAGCTGTGCTTGCATTGGATTTGGCACTGCCAGAGGAGGAAATTCTGAAACATGTGCGTTTGACGCAATATCAATTAAAAGTGTTCAAAAACATGAATTGTTTCATGTTGTTGCACAGGCGCCATTAAGACAAGGCAGGGACGTTGTTTTTCCGTAATAGTACTATGCAACGTTAGAAGGGAAATGTTGGCTGTTGCCTGCTCTAAACCACCCGCATTAGGGACCTGCAGTGACAGCGTTTGATATCTTATCATTGGCTTTAATGCTGAGTAGCCTACCTGCGGTATGAATGGGCTTGTCATGACAGCCAGACAGACACCCTGGATGCGCCCTTGGTTTTTAGTAAGTTAGGTCATATCAACCTTAAACTGTTTAAAGGACTGTTAAAGTGCAGAAGTTCCATAAGAAAGACTAAAAGACAATCCATATGCAATTAATCAAACGCATATTCCATTTTTAAATCTTGTTTTCTGCTTCATTAATATCATGTGTTTTATGCCTTACCTTTTGGTCAAAAACTTACAAATCAGGATTTATGAGCTAAAATTTTAAAATTGCAGCAATTTCAATATTTGATTAACTTGTCAGCATAGTATACACTGTTTGCAATGAATAAACACAGTGCCGTAAATAAAAAAAGAATGTTGAAGTTACAAAACAATAAGAACAGAACAAAACTGAATGTAAGAGAACTGTCTACGGTGCTTACACCAAAAAAGCAAAAACAGCGCTTGAAAGTTGAAAGATGGTGAACACCAAAAAAAACAAGTACAAAATGGAGCATCAAGTTAACACTTTGAGAGCCGGTCTACAAATATATCGTACTTGGATTTTGGCCTAAAACCAGCAGTTTTCGGTTGCCTTACCAACGCCATAGCTCCTCCACCGATTGCGCTAGAGAGCTGTTCAAGGACAGAAATGGATCGGCCATGTTTTTTTCCTGTAATGCTTGGCTGTAGTATAATATCTTCATCTTCAAATGTGGTGTATTTTTTCTTTTATCACCTGTATGATTTTGCTGTTAGACCTTCATTGGTTGTTTTAAGTTGATCAATTTATGCATACCATGTTTTATTTTTTAGGTGCCAGTATGGGCGGTGCAATTGTATCAAGGCTTGTGATGTAAGTGTGCTCTGTTTTGTACATATTTGTTTTTCGTTGTTACTCATAGAAATTTGCTAAACGAAACAGTGAAAACCTGAGGTCCTAAGAGTTATAGAATGTTAGTTTACTGACCCTCCTTTGAATTTATAAATTGAATATGATTTGGTGCTTTTTGAAACCAAATGGTTTAAAACACGATCTCATGCGTATAATTCATGTTAATTCATCACTGAGTTTGTCAACATACATATTTTTTGTGAAAACAATTTATACATAACCTGTGCAGTAAGCAAATATGTGGGTTTGTCAAATTGCGTTTCAGTGATATATTAATGTGTAAACAATTACATATATACGCATATAACACAATTTCTTATTGTATATATGACAGTTTACATGTTATGGTTGTCTTCTGATTTGTATGTTTAGCTGTTCATGACTAGTTGGATGTATATATATTTAATAGGCTGGTTTGTCAAAATTCTTTAATGCTATTAGTCTAGTGCGTATCATAATTTCATGCAAATATCTGTTGGAATCAGAGAAGAAATAAAAGTGTAGGAACATGGTTTCATTGCTTAGCAGGAAATTTTTATTACCTATAGGATTTTCACAAGATTGGAGTACATGAGTGTATCCAAGCTGTTTTTTCGCTAAGACATATCAGTCACTTGCAATAGTGTTAAAAATCTCTAATAGTTTTTGCAATAGTGTTAAAAATCTCTGTAATAAAAAAATCTCTGTAAAAATCTCTTGCAATAGTGTTAAAAATCTCTGTAAAAGAATTCACTAGCCTACCTTGTCAGACATTATGACGAAATTGACTTGATTTTTTTCAGTCATTACAAATGGTCTATAACTGAAAAAAAATCCAGTGTCCACACTATTCAGAAAAATCAAATTTGTTTGCAATTAAGAAAAAAAATAGTTAATTTGGTTGTATCAACATACATGTTCAACGGGCTAGATTAAAGAGCTTAACACATTCAGTATCATTCAATATCGTGATTTGAGAGAAGAAAATGTGCTCGGTATCAGATCAGGTCATGTTGTTTGCACAGATCAAACATGGCAGCTGTTGCATCTAGAGCTGGACTGATGCATCAGCATGCCGATATATATTAGCTAATATGGCGATGTTGCCAATGTGTCATATCGGCAAAATTCCACCAGTATGCACAGGCAGTATTTACTCATAAAAGTAGCTACGCTATTGCTCTGCATGGAGTGTTAGGAAACAAACTTATTGCTATTTCTGATGGATTAACATAAATTCTCTGTCCTGTTCCTTACGGCAGGGAAGCTTCTGAGTCCGACTAGACCAAGTAGTGCATAATAATCAGACTGCTACACAGTCATTCTTATAAACTGCTCTATGACGTAACATTCAGTCGCAGGTTTTTGTGCAGTAAGCAGATGACTGTCCACAAACAACTCAGGGTACGTGCTGTGGTGTTTTTAGGCTGTTTTAATGATCCAGGTTTGCGCAGAATTTGATGTTGTACAGTTCTTCATCACAGTGAAGTGATGGTTTCTGCTATAATGCATTGCGCATTGCTTACCCACTCATGAGATCTGAGCGCAGGCGCATAGGCCTACACAAAGCAATACTTTTATGCAACTCATGTTTGCCTGTTTGTGGATTTGCTTGAGTTAGAGTTAGGCTATTGCGAATCTGAGAAAATGTTAAGGACTGTAGTAGCCATGTCTGGCCACACCAGATGAAACCATCCCGCAACAATCCATGAAAACATTTTGCGAGCTGGTGTAAAATGCACTATAATGTAACATGTGTGTGATGGTCACTACCCTACGATACAGCTGAGGCAGCATTATAAAGAAAACTTTTGGGGGGTACTCAAATTATTGGTGACCTATAAAACCTGGATATCCGTCGGCAGTGGATCTTGGTTGCAGGTGTGAATTGACATAACCGAAGTCGTGAAAACCAGTCATATTTTGTGGTGAGCAATGATGCCACAATGGTAGTAAAAATAATATTTCTTGCCAGCCTATCCCTAATTTCAGCCAACATTGCTCTCACACCAAGGTTGTTCCATTCTTGATAACAAGCTCCAGGTGGTCCCAAGAATATTTTTCAACAGTTGTGAAAATAGAAAAATTTAAAACATTCGAACTTTTGAACTTTTTGGCATTACGTGTTTGGCGGAAGGTTATATTGAATTGAAATGACAGAATATTTTTTCCATTTTGCCCTTATTCTGTAATGAGTTTTTTGTATTCTGGTTATGTCATCACACATCCATTAATGATAACCACACTGACGGACATCCGCTTTTTACATTGTACCAAAATAATGCTTCTATTAATAACACTACTAACTACTGTTATCACTCAAATTTTGTTAACACGTTGGGAGCCGGTTTACGAGTATATCGTACTTTGAAATGATGCGTTGAGCTACAAATTACATGCCACATTGCAACTCCATAACTCACCAGCTGATGGTGCTAGAGAGTTATTCAAACCCTCAAAAGACTCACAGAGTCTTTTAGTCTTGGGTTTTGGGTCTTTTGTGGGTGACTTCATAAGTGGGGTAGATTTTTGGCCATTTTGGCTCAGGTTACCTGGCTCTAGGCCAACCGCTAGATGGAAGTATTTCACTCAAGTCTTCATTGGATACTAGGCTAAAATCCAAGTCTTTTGAGCCTACAATTGGCTTTGTAGTGTTTATGGTTCAAGAGTTGGGGTAAAATTACAAATTTTTGGTAAAATTACCAATTTTACGTTTTTTTGGCCATAACTTTTGAACCAGAAATGCCAAGAGACATAGCTTGGTCTAATTGATAACATTCACCAACGGAGTCCAAAGACATACCTGTCATAAAAAATGTTGGTTTGTCCGAGTTTGGGTTTTAAATACATTTGTGTGATCATGCCTAATTTCACCATTTTTCGTTGTGCGAAGACCCATGTTGCATGCAGAATTAAGGTTATGATTTGGAATAATATCTAAAAAATAGTTGTAAAAAATAGTTTTTAACATTAACACTTTGGCACCCGGGTGGTTTCGGTGATTTTCGCAAAAAAAACAGCAGTTTTTGGTTGCCTTACCAACGCCCTAGCTCCTCCGCCGATTGCGCTAGAGAGCTGTTCAACGGCTCAAAAAACGGATCGGCCAGTCTAATAGATTGCAGTTGAAAAAAAATTTTTGCTTGGGGGGTGCGGGTTTTTTGCGAGTGACGTCATAAGTGGAGGACTTTTAGGCCACCTTGGCCCACTTTGCTTGGCCCTGGGCGCCAACCGTTAGGTGGTAGTATTTCGCTGAAGTTTTTACTGGAAACTAGGCTA
>Ga0210059_1017523_pt1 | contig 10194 bp, 9 predicted proteins | sample Ectturendosymbi2_FD_188042 | JGI IMG/M metagenome (GOLD analysis project Ga0210059, IMG submission 188042) | Ecteinascidia turbinata endosymbiont from Florida, USA - Sample 2 (SPAdes) (version 2) | ecosystem: Host-associated > Tunicates > Ascidians > Unclassified | place: Key West, Florida...
GCAGTTTTTACTTTTCGGGTTCCGTTAATAAACTCCTGAATTTTTGTGTTGCCTACTTCCCTTGCTGTTTTCTAAAAATGACCATTAAAATTTCTCACAGCCATTTTGTTCACGTTGCATTTGTGTCAATTCTGGCTTTCCAGACTTTTGATCGATTGATATTTGGCACATTGACTTTTCCTGGAACAAGGTGGTACGTGCTGACAGTACGGAACACACAAATGGTACGCGATCAGAAAGAGTTTGAGAACCACTGACTTAGCCGAACGACAATATAACTAAAAGCATCTGAACAGTTCTCTTAAATTAAGTCAAGAAAACATCTGAAGATTTTTTAAGTAATTTTCATTAGAAATTGCTGTTTACACATTCGAAATTTAGCATTTTTTGTCTGGCATTTATATGTTCATCTCCTGCTGCATTGTTATAATAAACATTATTGCATTTAAATCTTAGCTGTCTAGAAATGTGTGGTCCAACTACAGTCCTGCGGGCGGCATGTGGCCCACCACAGCGTTTTCAGCGGCCCCGGACACATTCAGGAAAAATCTTCCGATCTGAAATATGTTGAAAAGCGTGTGAGGTTACGTATGTCTCACTAAATTCTTTGGACTGGATAAAGTGTATTTGCACAAAAACAATTAATAATAGGGTTTGTGTAAACCATTTGTTTTATTTATTTATTTTAAAATCAAATTAGAAGGTACGGCCCGCCCCTAACCCTCCGCGGGGGAACCTGACAAGATTATCTCTGTGTTTTTTCGGTGCCTTGGTGTTCGTTGTCTTGAAGAGTATGTCTGGCGCAATGAAGTCAGTACCAACAAACAAATCTGTCTATCTATCCGCTAAACGCGGCTATCTCCAAATAGCCAGCGAGCCAAATTAATTGCCCATCACTGCAATAGGTAATTTTAGTTACAGTAGAACAAGCATAACATCTTTTAATAGAAATGTGCAATAATAACGGTGTTAGGGACTGCAGAGAGAGCTTCTGGAAGTTAGTCAGCAGAATGTGTGTGAGTACATTTTCTATGATGAAGCAATCAAATCTAAACACAGAAATCGAATGGGAGGCGAAACACTATACGATAGTGTCAAGAAGCCTCGGCCACAGGCATCCCGCTGATAGACATTTGTAATAAATTGCTATTTTCTATTGTTTCAATGACCAACTCAGTTGACTTCCCTTTGTTTGGTTTTAACTGTTCTGAATCTGTTATTTGATAGGTTACATCATATTATCGGAAGTTGCCTGCGAGTTGTCGTGCTTTTTTAAAATGGCATGCGAGTTGTCGTGCTTTTTTAAAATGGCCCGTAGACCACAGTAGTTGCACTATGCTGATCTAGAAGTACGTAATGCAGCAATCTGTTGATGTTTTTGATATTTTGTATTGCACATTTTTGGCAAGACTTTATTAACCCAAACTTTTAACTACCGCGTACGTCACATTTTTACAGAGCTTTGTAACACCATACCTCACCAGGCGATCGAGCTAGAGAGCTTATTAAACCCTCTATGGATTCAGCAAGTCTTCAAGTTCAACTAAAAAAATTTGTCCGTTTTGGGCTTTCTGGGGATAACTGGCATGTTTTCGCCTTTTGGCTAAGTTTACCTGTCCCTGGGCGCCAATCCAACGAGCCCTTGTTTTGGCTCGTTCTTGTTTTTAGAGCCTTTTATTGACTTTCTAGCGGATCTGGAGCCAAAAATATGCGTCAAAAAACTGTTTGAAGTTGTTTGAGCTTGTTAGGTCCTTTTTCTGGTGAAATCTGAAATTGGTTGGCTAAAATACTTCCAATACCCATGCACATAAGACAGTGGTTCCCAACTTTTTAGTGTCGTGTACCCTTTTGACGATTTGGCTGAAAGCTGTGGACCTCCTCAATGCAACTAAATAAAACCCTGCTCACGGACATGTGACTTAATCTGACGAAAGCAATTTTTAGTTCGATGTTATTGATGTGACCTAATGAAGGCTTTATTAAACTTATTCGTCGAGTCCGCAGCGAACGATCAAGCGACATACAGTGAATGAAACAACGTGAGCGCTGTCAACCGAACAGGACTTCTGAACAAAGCTGGAGGCGCATAGAACCAACGCCACGTCGCAAAAAATCAACGCAAGCCAAAAATTAACGGCGCCCAACAAAAACGCGCTCGCGCGCGTGACACTGCAAGAAAACAAAATAACGCCAAATAGGACTGTTATCATTAATTAGAATTAATGCTTGCAGCTGATTCTTTCAGTAGCTGTAATTTAAAGTGCTCTGTCGAGCAGCCATATCGTAACTTGCATAAGTTTTGTAATTTGCAAGTTACGGGGAGTAAATGCTCAATCTGGCCCTGCTTTCATGACGCATACCAACAAGATTTGCGCAGTTTGGCCTTTGTTAACTGCCGTGCGACAAAATGAATATGTGCGCACCTTGGTCTATGGATACCTGTCGAGTAACAAAATAATATATGACCACCAGACATGCGTAGCCAACATCACGTGTAACCATTGCGCATGCAATATCACTGTATAGGCTAGCGCAAAATTTTAACTAGTTTATGAGCTAAACCACAAAGGCATTTTGGTTTGAAGACCTTATGTGGCTGCAAAGTGCAAACGCACACTTGAAAAGAACATACTGTATTTATGAGGGTTGCGGAGTCGGAGTCGTACGGAGTCGCATGTTTTTGGGTGGAGTCGGATTCCTAACAACACTGGGAGTCGGAGTCTGATTTTTTTGTCCAGTTTTTTTTGTCCACTCCGGGTGTTCAGTTGGATCATTTTTTACATCACACTGGGAATTCCTGTTGAAATGGTACAGCTTCTATTGACACTTTTGTTGAAACAAAAATTTCTTGCGCAGAACCACGATTTCCATTGATTTTAACAACAGCCAAATTTCATTCTCTTCATGTTAAGGCGTCGAATATTTGGAAAGGCGGAGTCGGATTCTGGAGTCGGAATCGGAAATTTTAGAAAGGTCGGAGTTGGAGTCGGATTTTTTACCTCCGACACCGCAACCCTGATATTTACATGTATCAGCTTATCTTGCTTCTGTTGCATGTAGAACCGCAAGCTCATGTAGAACTGCAAGCTCGGGCAAAGCATGATTTTGATCTTCAACTAAACGCCAATATTTCTTTGTTTATCCTGCCTTTTTGGGGTTTTTACTGTGAGTTCTTCACATTTTTTTTAATTTCTTTTTTTTTTTTGTTTTTCAACTGAGATGAGCTTGTGAATTGCTCAGCAACCACTGATTTGTTGAAAAACTCGCCTGGGCTTCCTAAAATATTTCAGTAAACCTCGGTGATGATGGGACAAAATTCTTGCCAGTTTGGCCTATTTTGCCAAGTGCTAGTGTTCACCCATGGACTTGAGCAGGGGTTGCTACGTACAAGTGGTCTCTACTAGAAAAGTTCATCAATCATTTGATTTGCAGGTTAAAAATCACGAATATTTCATGAAGCTTATCACGTAAAAAGTAAAAGCTCTACATTTGCTAAAATGCTCCAACTTTTTGAGAAATCAACCGACTTGATTCTCCTCATAGGCGTAGCCCGGGGGAGCCATGGTCTCCACCCAAACTTCTGGCATATCATTTCATTTTGTGATTCGAGAGCTGCTTTGTATCAAACCAAAACACTGTTCCTCGGTTAAAGTCAAAATATTTGGCACCTCCAAATAGTTTGGGCTGGCAATGTCACTGGCATTGCTTTCCTAACTTTGCATTGATTCAAATTTTCAGTTATCTGTATTCGAGTAACTAGTCTCCACAAAGCAACACAAGTGAATCTATCTGCAATTTTTAAATAAGAAATCGATTTCGTATGAGCGTCACACTACACATACTCAGTCCTGCAAAGTGCAAATAATATTTCCGGGTGAAGTTGAAAGGCTGAAACAAGAGCAGAGAATGCAAACAAATTCTTGAGAACTTTTGCCCGCCTGTTCCAATTCAAGCCGGGAATCGAACTATCATGATTCCCAGGGAGAGAACTAATCTTAAGCCAAATTGCCAACGCCTTACCGACTGGACTAAAGAAGCGCCTGCCTAGTCCGTGCGGATCTAGGCATTATTTCTTTCGACTTTCGCCCGTCGGCTTCTTCCCCTGCTTCTGTCCACCCTTCCGCGTCTTTCCCGCAGTGCCCGCACTGCCACTTTCTATTGTTTCCGCTGTCTGAGTGCTTTCCGCCGGGGAATCACCCTTGGACTCAGTCGATTTTTCTCGCATGTAATGGCCTAGCGCCATTACAAAACCAGTAAACGCAAACAAAAGCTGCAGCCATTACAACATTGGAAAATACGTTGTTTCTGAATAATTGCTTTCACTGAGACTGTAAACCTGTCTGACGCTATTAGTCTAGCAAAGCATCAAAACTCCATCCCCAGGTATTAATTTTTTTGCTGCAATATCTTGATCTTTTTGGCTCCGGCTCCAGAACAATTTGGTCCTAAAAACATAAAAAAAACGTTGAGGAGGTGGGGCACAGTAGAACTAGGGGCACAGTCGTGTTTCTTGATTTGTTCAAAAAGTTAAAAGTGTTGAACTATAAAATTTCCATGGTGATTTAGTCTGATACCAGCCGCAGTATTAACGTGAATTTTTCCTAGATAGGAAGCCGTTGTTACGAGTTGCAGAGCAAGTTGTGTTTTTGCTGCCCAAAGGTAATTTTTTAACTCGGATTTAAATTTGGATTTGGCACACGTTAATCAACATCTTCTGTTCTGAGTGTTTGTGACGTTGTAGTTACGGCAGTGCAACATTATTCGATAATGCCAGATTTTAAATTCTTTTTAAGTTGAGTTGGTACTTCTTCATTTTATTTTTTAGATATGCACGGGGCACATCTGACAAAAAAATTCGGCACACTCAACACATTGCCACTAGTTCAGTCTGAAAAAAGCAAAGCTTGAGGGATTATATTGAAATGCACTAGCATTTTTAGACTTGCTTTGTGCTTAGAGGCACATTATATTTATATGACAAAGCATGAAGGTCAGCATACTGCATTGGTTTCATTGAATATTTGGTAATCATCAAATTTGTTTTGCCATGCAGTGATAGTGGGTAATTAGAATGTGAAAAAAGTGGAGAGGCAGTCAGCAAGTGACTATTATACATCGGATATCACGTGAACATTGTGCAATGCATGTAACCCAACTTTTTATTGACCGGTCAGGTGTGTCCCATGCTCGTGTCGAGTGTGCCCCAGGCATGGGACTTTCTCAGAGGGTTGGCAAAATAATTTATCCAGGCGGCCAACAGTGGGGAAATTTCATTTCACCGACATTGAAACCAAAAAAAAAATTCTTTTACAAGAAAGTTCACAGCAAACAACAACAAATTTCAAAATCCAAGGATGGCCAAGGTTTCTCTTCTTCCGGCACCTGTGGAACTATCACTGATATGCCTGGACATGTTCCGGGTATTCCCCGGGTGGTTTCCCGCATCAGTTAATTTTGCGTGTGAGGAAGCAGGGCGGCAACCACGGAGTCAATCGGGTAATTGCCCCCCCGAAAGTTTCACAAACATGTTTAGTTGTTTGGTAAAAGTTGCATTTACTTTGCCTCTTCCCCGAAAATATCAGCTGGTTGCTGACCTGCGCGTGGGCGTTTATATACTTTCGTGATAGCGAACAATCGACACCTGCATCGCTTGCCATGTATCAGGGGTGGCCAAACCTACTCTATGTATGAGCCGCATATCGTAAAACCCAAGTTATAAAGAACGGCAACATAAAAACAAAAAACACCAATGCATTTTCAATCTCCTCTTCCGCAACATCATAATTCTTCTTGGAACGACCTGGAAAAGTCATACTGTACGGCACACTAACTAAAACAGTATCATTTTACATATCTCTACACTTTGCAATAGAAATAAAAAAGGAATATATAATTTTTCATGAAACTCGAAGAGCCGCAATTTGGCCACCGCTGCAATATAGTGTATAATTCTACATTCGACATTTCAAGCAGTCCTCCGACTCTGAACATAGACGTGATTTTTGCCTGTCTCCCCTTGGAACGTGGGCAATATAGCTCTGCACTTAATTCTGGTCAAATTGCATTACGCTGCCGTATTCTTTATGACTTAAAATGTCCCACTAAAATTATGATTTCTCGTGCATATTTTAAAATTTAAACTGTCTCTCCCTGTATTGAAATATTGTTTAAAACCTTGGGCATAATCGTTAAGTACATTAGAACAGAAATACACAAGACGGTGCACAACCACATTTGACCAAAAAAATCGGTTTGCGGATTCAAAAGCAAGTACAATCCTAAGAAGTTAAATACTTGATTACCTAACGTGTGAGCTCTGGGAGCAGTTCGCCATGGCCAAGATTATTGAGAATATTATTGTTACCGCATAAACCTCTTTATGTGGCTGAATGTACAGCTGAATAGAACAAGCAGTTTTTCAAGCTCATTATGTTCCATAAGAACACGAATAAACATCCACAAAACGTTTTGTATGAGACTGAACAGTGGCACGCTTAAAACAACACACTCGCAGGTGAAGATACAGACACAAGACACACAAATACAGACACACATACAAAATATACACAAAATACAGACACACAAACACAAGAGAGACAAAATACAGACGCGCAAACACAGGAAAATTATATTTGAAGGATGGCGAGGTGAAAAGGAAGAGGTGATGGGCACAATGATAAAATCGCCGGCAATGCTCCTTGTGCAAGTACGCACTACGCAGGTGAACGTGAACGAAGATGAGGAGGAAAAAATGATGTCAAGTGTTCCCTCTAAGAAAAGTCTACACTGGGAAAATGTTTGTTTTGTTGCACACTAAGCGCGTGCAATTGCACAACCATGCAGACACACAAACAGTGAAGCGTTCACATCGTTAAAAGGTCTGTGCGATATATATACAGTTTTAAATTTAAAATATTGGAAGTGCGAGAGCAATTCGCAAATTGTCTGGTGGTACTGCGCAATTGCCCGCCTTAGATGGAACACTGATGGCATCATACATGACGTTGCACGCATCAATGACGAACACGTTCGTTCGAAAACGCGCTCGCTTGACAACGAGATGTTTGAAAAACGCACTCACTTTGCAACAGTTCGTTTACATTTGAATCAAAGCAAGCAAAAACAAACGCCAAACGTGCAACAATGCATGTGCGGTCTGGACCTCTACACGAGCTTCACAATGCTTCCAAGGTCTGGTCGTAAAGAACGTGGTTCCGGATTTTCACCCCAGTTTCAGGTCAAGGTTGAACATTAGAAAAAAAACATATTAGGCATTTCGTTTACAGCAAATTGAAATCATGCGCCAATTTTGATCAGTTTATTACTGAAGACCGTGTGGCTTGATAGTAAACAAGCTTTCTATGCACTGTGTAGTGGCGCAATGCCACTACATGCGCGCTGCGCGCTAAGTATAACATCCCTGATAGCACGAAAGCTATCGGGAGCTCTCTTTAGCTCAGTGCGTGCGAGCGCAGGCGAGCCGCAGTTCTTTAAATTGGTGGAGATGCGGGGCACGGCGTGGTAGGTGGTTCGAATACTGCGTCGTGCACAAACGCTTACGGTCCTCGACCGTGAGGGCGGCTACGCCTGGCTGAGCGCAAGGTGGCTCCGCTCTTCGCTCTGGAAAAGGAGCGAAGGGGAGTGATGCGCGCTGCGCGCTAAGCACACCATCCCTGATAGCACGAAAGCTATCGGGAGCTCTCTTTAGCTCAGTGCGTGCGAGAGCAGGCGAGCCGCAGTTTTTTAAAACTGCGCTGGTTTGAACGTTCAACTTTCAGCAAATCCGGAAACTCTAATTCCTCTACACTAGGGCTACTCAATTTTTTAAGAAGGGGTCAAGTTGCAAATGTCAACATTTTTTGCGGTCCGGTCACTCCCATAAAATCATTCGAATAGGACATGAATTGGATTTTTCTAACAAAAAAACATACGAGAATTTGCAGTAATACGATTATGCAAAAAAAGTATATAGATACACAAAATCCGGTAAATGGATACAGATATTAACAAACGTTGTCAGCGTTGTTTGTTGTTCTGGTGGCGGGAGCAATGACATTTTGTGCTACTTGGCAGTTACCTAAATGTTTGTTCCAATGTAGTGACAGCGAGTCGAAGGTAGTGGTGAAGGTTTTTATTGCTCACACAGATGCGAATCTTGTTCTTTATTAACTTCTTTTTTGAAAGCGCCGACAATCTGCAGTGAGTGGCGTAACTAGACAGGAGGGAAAACCTTGTTGGGGAGTCGGAGTCGTAAGAAGTCGGATGTTCATGGGTGAAGTGGGATTTCTGACAACACTGGGAGTCGGAGTCGGATTTTTTTGTCCGACTCCGGATGTCCAACTGGATCATTTTTACATCACACTCCTAAAATGGGAATTGCTGATGAAATGATACAATTTCTGTTGCAATTTGTTGAAACAAAAATTTCTTGCTGTGCACCACGACTTCCATTGATTTTAACAGCCAAATTTCATTCCCTTTGTGTTAAGGAGTCGGAGTCGAAAATTTTGGAAAGGTCGGAATCGGATATTTTACCTTCGGGTCCGCATCCCTGTGAAAAAGGTCCACTAGCCACTGCAGGGTCTCAAGCAACACTCAGAAAAAAACTGAGAAATGACAGTGAATCCGGATGTGGATGGCTATATTAAAACCTGGCCCGTAACCAAGGGGGCGCAGGGGGAGAAGCCCCCTAGAAAATTTTTCGTTCCACTTGTAAAAATGTGTTGGACATCGTTTAAAAGTACTGGACATAGTTTAAAAAATTTGGGCCCCTATCAGAAAACTCTGCGCCCATCCTGGTGTCCCAAGCTGGTTACGAGCGTGATTAAAACCCTTAATCACTAAAAAATACTCCAATAAAACTCTGAAAACCAAAAGAATACTAAAACTAAAGTTTAAGCTAAGTGGGGGCCTGAGTTTTGCATTTACCGTAGCTTGGAAAAGGGAACAATTCTCCACTGATAATTTGCGAGGAGTGGAAAAAATTTTGGAGACACCTTCCTTTGACAGGAAGTTCTCAGCTCTTCCATCAAAAAAATATTTCTTTCGCTGCTACATTCTATTGGAATTCAATTAATTCCAGTTGAACTTTGTCTGCGCCAACAGAAGTGGTGTCAAGCTGCCTGAGCTCCGCTCAACCACCTTCATCAGTGAACGATTGTTCGTTGCCTAAAAATATAAGCGAAGATGCCGAGCAGAGGTCTGGCACAAAAAATTTCTGCTACATCTTCAGTCCACAAATGTCCATGTGCCTTTCTGCTTCAGTTGTGAATTCGGTAATGTCTGTCACTGAAAAGGGTTTTGAGGAAAGAGTAGCAACTGTTTTCGAAAAGAAAAGTCGCCAAAGTGTTCGACGATGTTGGTAATCAACTTTCCAGTAAATTGAATATTGTTGGATTCATCTTGCTTTTATTTTCTTCAAAACCCTCGGAGAATGACGAAGTTCGTTTTGAATGACCTGTTTGAAGATACTAAACTTTTTCTGGAAAGGGTGAGTAATAGTGATCAAATCAAAAGTAGTATGTTTTCTCCTTGTAGTTTTACATTCAAGTCGTTGAGGTGTTACATTACAGTATGTCAGCCAAAAATTCAACACTTTTCCTTTCTTATCATTTCCTAAAAAAGCAGGAAATGACTTTGCATTTCTTCACATTTTGTTGACTTCCGGTAAAAAAATTTTTCCCTAAGGACCAAAATCTCTGCAAAACTCTTCCTTTACTGAAGCACCTTTCATAATTGTGCACAAGCAAATTTGTATAAGTGCATTGTTTTCGGAAAGGAAAGGCTTCATTGCTATTTTCTAGCCTTGAAACCAATATTTTCACCAGAATAGTCATTGTAGTGACGAGCTATTGTTGAACAATTATGACGAAACAATTACTTTGAACCAGATAACCATAACTAGCCCAACTCAGGTGTGCGCTGCAATGCAAAATTTTGTCGCAAAATTTTGGGATAAAAAATCGCAAAATTTTGGGATAAAAACTTCTGGGTATAGAATACACTTTTGAGAGGTTGACGAGGTCCGGCAGTCACCATGCAAAGGTCCGGATTCGGACCGCGGTCCGCCATTTGAGTAGCCTTGCTCTACACGTTCTGCAACGCTGGTCAGAGTCAAGAACGTGGCCAATAAGCGTTGAGTTTGAATCAATTCGTGATTGTGACATTTGGCAACGTCATAATGCATGAAGCGAC
>Ga0210059_1017524_pt1 | contig 10193 bp, 8 predicted proteins | sample Ectturendosymbi2_FD_188042 | JGI IMG/M metagenome (GOLD analysis project Ga0210059, IMG submission 188042) | Ecteinascidia turbinata endosymbiont from Florida, USA - Sample 2 (SPAdes) (version 2) | ecosystem: Host-associated > Tunicates > Ascidians > Unclassified | place: Key West, Florida...
ATCATCATAGGCTATGCGATGGTTGAAATAGTTAGTTAATGAGCGAAGTAACACTACACAAAGGAACAACAAAACTTACAGAAAGCAAAAACATTCGGAAGAAAAGGAAATTTAAACTGCTAATGAGATATATGTATCTGGCATTCGAAGTTTGCATTGGTTTCTACTTTCGTTAAAAGAAGTCGTAAGATATGAATTGTCAACGATGGCGTAAAAAGGCAGACAAATTTTGTTAAAATTCTGCTCTGCAAAAATGATACGATTATATAAATTTTGTTACAGAGCAGGGTGAAACTGACTAACTGTAAAGTGCTTCGTGCTTTTCGTTAAAGCAATCGTAATGAGTTATTCCTTGTTTGCTTTTGTTAAAACACGATAAACATTCAAAGAAGAATGCTACGCAAAAGAACTGATGAAGTTAGCAGGTTGTCGATGCGTTTTGCTTTGATACATCCCCATGATTATTGAATGATGTTCAAGTGAAGTGATCTCGGTGAGTTGCTTGAATATTTGCTTATAGGATTAAAACGTGTCATGCCCTGGTGCGTCGTGGCCTTCAACCTGTGGCGAGTTATAGAAATGAAGTACCCGGCTTATAAAAGAGCTCAACGTAACAAGTTATCTTTAAAATGTGAAAAAAATAACTAAAATGAAGATATTATCAAAACTTGGAAATATGAAAAATATTGCCACAACGCGAAAATGTTACCAAAATCAAAAACATGTTGAAATATTAAATAGCAGGAAAACAATTTTGAAAAACACAACAAATATCAAACACAAGATAAAACATCCAAATCATGAAAAAAAATATGAATCAAAACATTATCACAACGCAAAAATATGAAAAATATTGCCATGACGCAAACAATATGAAAAACCGGAAAAATATGAAAAGCACAAAATATATGGGTTGGGGTTGGAGGCTGGGGAAACCCCAGCTCCACTGGATGATCTTGCTGATCTTCAATAATCCGTAAAATGCCTGGCCTGACCGCCCTCTATTACTACTTGCGCTATACTACGTTATGAGTAAACAGTAGTACCGAGACAAAAGGTTCTATTCTATCAGTTACAAGAAACGAAAGAGGGTTTATATGGGTCTTTTGGTAGTGTAACGGAAGTGAGGTGCGTACTGTTTAGAGGCGACACTTGATTTGCACCTGATGCAGCCAGGCATTGGGTAATCGTAATCGATTACAATCGGTTACCTTTTTTTAATAATCGTAGTCATAATCGATGGAACTGACCAAAAATGAAATGTAATCATAATCGTAATCGACTACATTGCCAACTTCGTAATCAACGATTACTTTCACGATTAAATCTGGAAATCTTCACCCTACATTACCCTGCGATGAATCGCGGTTGTGGTGGCTGGGTTTCCTCCTTTATCATGGTTTGCTATAGTTAAGTTTCAGAGGAGGTTATTTACCCGTCTGTTTGGTTAAAACCATACAGTCCAAGGCAATCACAGCGTTTGTAGCTAATTCTCGCTTTGTTCCAACTAGTCTTCCTGTTGGCCGCCAGAAGTAACGTAGTGAGTCTAGTCTAGTGAGAAGTAGTAAAGAAAATAGGAGTTTTGCTTAAAAACAGGTTGACACTTTGGCAACAGGATAGCGGAACATTACGAGGAGAGGTGTTCTTTTCATTTACATATATTCAGAGTGAACTTATGAATGTTAGCGCTGGAATAGACTATGTGTATAATTAGTACAGTGGAAACCGCTTAATACACCCTCGGTTAATGCAACCAACCGCTTATTACATCCAAATTGCTTGGCACGGAATTTTCCTAATCCTTTCCCATTATAAAAACCCCGGTTAATACATCCACTCTCCGCTTAATACATCCAATTTCAATTGTCCGTACAAGCAAATTGTTCTTTACTTTGCACTAATAATGGCATATTATAAACGAAATAATCGCTTTAGTGTGAAGTGGTTCGTATGAACACAGATTTGGTGTTAATGTATTGTATTGTAGGCTGCGTATTACGAACGCCTGTGAAGAAACAATAGCCGATTATGAACAATCAAACAAACTGTTTCGGATCAGTCATTGCAGCAGTTTATCGTTGCAGCACAAGCAGCCTGAGCATCTCAGAAAGACTTTTCCACCAAAACAAACCTCGTTGCGCAAGTTTTTCTGTGCTGAATAAATACAGTACAATACATTGATGTGTTTTTACCCCCTAGAGGGTTGTTTAAGCTGCAGTTTTAGGAAAACCGGTTATTACAGCCAACCGCTTATTACATCCAAATCGGCTGGCCCCAAGGTGGATGTATTAAGCGGTTTCCACTGTACAATAATTTATATACCGTAAATTGACTTTCTTTCAGAGGAGTAGGGTACTTTAATCTAAGTTGAAAGTACCTTTCCCATAACACTGATAACTAGCATGTCAACCATGATCCACCTGGTACTGGTAAAAAAACTCAACGAAACCTATGAGGTTTTGTTAACCATTGACTTTTGGTCCAATAGACAGATGCGCAGCTGTATTGGCATCACTGTTCATTTCATTTCAAATTAAAAGCTGCACAATGCTATGTTGGCTCGCAGACGATCGTAACTCGCAGTTAGAAGAAATAGTCAGCAATTTTGAAATTACTAACAAACGAATTTTCAGCGTTGCTGGACGAATGTTCAAGCCTGATAGACGTCGTTTGACTGATGAAGGATTTGGAGGTTAATGTTTATCAACTTTAACAAAGATTTTAAACACTGATTCACTGGCCGACAAATTTTTTTTTCTTGGTGCCAAAAATGTTTCAACTGTTTTTACCTAATTTTGGGGCGCTGACTTCAAAACGGCAGTCAGTTTTTCTCTATTAAGTCTAGTTTTCTTGCTATGATGCACACCCACTATAGTGACAATATGATTAGGCAGTGTTTACTAAAAATGATGAAATGGTATTGCATGAACACAATTGCATATTTATTTTTTTGGATCTACCAATAACAAGCCAAATCAGTGAGTTTAAGCAAGCATACTGACAATGGGATCCTTTAAAATGTTCAAATGTCAGCCATAAATTTATGTTTTAATGATCTCCGAGAATGAATGACAAAAGCATCGTCACGTTTAATTGACCAACAGTAGTCAGCTAGCATGTCAGCATCCCAACTCCAACTCCCTTGATACCTTACTTCCATTTCGCTAATATCTTGATGAAACCGCTCCCCTTGCTCATCAGTCAGATCACCAAGATTTTCGGGGAAGCGGTCAAGATGACTGTATAGGAAGTGAAGCTTGATCCTCATGTTAGCAACCGTATCTTGTAAAATGCATAGTAACTTGGCCACAATCCCTTTGTAGTTGACTGCTTTTCTATTTCCCAAAAAGCTTGACAGTTTCCACAAAGGCCCTCCAAGCACAGGATTATTTTTCATTCATGGAATTTGAAAAGTCACGATCATTTATTAGTTTTTTTATTTGAGGGCCATAAAAAATACCAGCTTTTAAGTTTTCTATCGTTGATCCTGGAAATTTGGTGCAAACACATTTGAAACAGTCACCATCCTTCTTGAGAGATTTTACAAATTGTTTCATGAAACCCAACTTGATATGAAGGGGAGGTAAAATGAGTTTAGATCTTTCCACCAGAGGGTGAGCTCGAACATTTTTCTCACCAGGCACCAATTCTTCTCTTACTGGTCAATCTTGTTTTATCCAGTGCTTGGCTGTAGCTCTGCTGTCCCACAAGCATAGGAAGCATGGGAACTTCGTAAAACCACACTGCAAACTAAGTAGAAATCCAACCATTTTTAAATCAACACAAATGATCCAGATGTGTTCGTAGTATGAAATTTTTTCCAGTACAAATTTAATTTCGCTATAATTTTCTTTGAGAGTTATTGAGTGCCCAAGAGGAATAGATCCAAAAGTGTTACCATTTTGCAGAGTAACACATTTCAAACTTCTTTTACAGCTATCAATGAAAAGTCGCCAATCGTTAGGCTTATATTCAAAGACTCCGAGCTTTTTAAGAACACCTTCAACTTTGTTACAGTACACAATTTCATTTTCTTGGGTGAAATATGGCAAGTATTCTTCATAACGTTTCTGGTAAAAGGTGATGAGAGTACCCGGTTTTAAAATATTTTTTTCTTTAAGCATTGAGGTCAGAAGCTCAGAAAACTCCTTAGAAAGATTTAAACCTTTTGCCAAGTCATTCCGCTTCCTTGGGAAAAGAGTTGCGGGGATAAAAGAGATGGGGAAAATCGTTATCTGCTAGGGTTTCATCACTGTCAACTGAAACGTCCTCCTCTTTACTGGAAAGAGAAGATTCCAGTTGTGTCAAGCCTTCAAAAACCGCAACAGGAAGTTCATCACTGCGTGGAACTGGCCTAATTGCAGAGTCTAAGTTTGGATATGTCAAGGAGTTCATATTCTTCCTATTGATGCCTTTAATTTTAGCAGTCGTTGCAGTGATCTTTTGGCTCTCGCTATACCATTGGAATAGCAAACCGTAGGTATTTTCTACTTTTGTTTGTCCATTGCCGTAAATGTTCTACACAAGGTTTACACACAATGTGGGGTGCCCAAGGCTTGTCTTGATCACCCAGCATCACTTTGAAGTAGGGAAGATAAGCACGTTCTAAAAAATCACTGGTTGTTTTCCTGTTATGCTATAAAGTGTATTCGCCACAGATACAGCAGAAAACATTTGGTTCATTTAAACAGTGTCTTTTTGATGATGTAGCCATAATCAAGATTCTTAAAAACTTAGTAACCTTATAAACTTAAGCAACCTGTAAATTGAAATGATAAGATACCTGAAAAAAACACTTTTCAATCAATATTCCAGAAAGTGCATAAAAATTATCCATCAATTGGTTGGTCACGTATATTTATGCCTCTTGCGAAGGCTGACCATATAGGCTAGCACGACAGATGCCGCGAAGTTGTTGTAATATATTTTCCGATTATTGAGTGGCAATCATAATTTGGCGCAACAGACACTTTGCGTTCTATCTGTGCATCACTTGCGAAGGCGATGGTACCCTGTATTTGCACGTGCGATACTCAGCTTTGGCATTTTGCACTTGTGTCTTTATTACCGAGCGGTTGATTGCGAGTTAGAAATAAATTTTCTAGTGGATCCCAGTCGAAGACAACTTGGCCATCCCTGATGTGGGTTTTAGTACAGTTATCCACATGGATTCATCATCATTTGTCAAGTTTTTTTCTGCTGAGTGTTGACTAGCAGGTCCCTTGCAGAGGCCTGTGGGCCTCTTTCAGCTACGTTTCTCCTCTAGCTCAAAACTCTAGTTACTTCACTGGTTTGTTGACTGCCCGAACATCTCAGTAAACAATCAATTTTTTTTCCGGTTCTTGATCTTTACAGATTAGTAATTTTGTTTATTACATTCAGTCATATCATATGTTGTCTGAAAATATACGTACATCAAATCATACAAATGGGTTTTGTTTTCTTTCTGAGAATGTTTCAAGACAAATGTAATCGCGATTGCAATTGAGATTACTTACAATGTGATCGTAATCGAGCAGGTGGCAAGTAATCGTAATCGATTACATTTGTGTTGTAATCGCCTCATGTCTGAGCAATTCTTCAAGTAAAGACAAACTTCTTCACAAGCAGCTTCTACGCTTTGCTACAAACCAGACCACTATATTAGTTCCTCAGGCCAAGAATTTTTACCCAAGAGACTGAAAATCTACAGGGAAAACAATTTAACGACAAATATCAGGCCAGTGGCGTAACTAAAGGTTTCAGTCAGGGAGTAAAATATTAGATGAATGAAGCCCACTACCCAACACTCAGAAAAAAAGTTGAGAAATGGGGAAATCATAGTGAATCCGGGTGTGGATGGCTATACTAAAACACGAAATCAAAGGAAAACACTCCGAAAAATACAAAAAACAACAACCTACTGAAAACCAAAAGAATACCAAACACTGAAATATGAACTAAGTGGGGACCCGATTTTCACGCTTATCTTGCCAAGGGTGCGGTTTGCACCCCTGTCCCCGTCAGTTACGCCACTGCACCGGGACCATATATGCATATGTAAAGAAAGAGAAAGAATAGGAAGAGTAATGATGAGAAATGTGGCGATTAGCAGAAAAAGAAACACTTTATCGGCAATCAATAACAAGATCAATTTCAGTTTGTGAGTGTTTCATTTTGATGTTCAAAACGCTTTATTATTCCTTATATTTTTAATTACCATGAAACATGATCTTCCTTAATTTTAACATCTTGTCAGCAAATTTGAGGGGTGGAAAGGGCGGCACTTTGTGGTTAACCCCGGGCGGCACTTGGCCTCGCTGTGCCAATGGCTGCTGTGGTTTCAGTTGCTCATAAACTTGGATTACACTGTGACTAACTTTCAGATTTTTTAAGTAATAAACTGAAAAAGTATGACGTCACAAGGAAAATTTTCAGCATTCTAGTACAGCAATACACCAATCAGGCAAAGAGTTAAATTTCAGTGTGAAATTTCGCGTTCTACATCATTGGCTCAAAATTAAAACCGGGTTTACAACGCTGACTAGGAGATCCTTTTAGATCATCCACTATTATTTTCTATGATTTCTAATAAACCTAAATAAAATGTTCGCATACTACTTGGAAGAATTTCGCATGCCATAAGTGGTACGCGTAACATAGTTTGGTTACCGCCTTTAGGTGATGAAAGATTGGGCAAATTTTCATGAAACACTACCATTTGGGCACTTTCACATTTGTCAAGATCTTAGAGAGAACACTGGTTAAAGCTACCATCTACCAGTGTTGCAAATAGAGAAAGCGACCATCACTTATGGGCTTGATTGCAGAAAAACTGAGAGTTTGTGCTGTTATCCTCCCGGGCCCCAGTCCTACCGGCTCGGTTACAATGTACCTCGTGTACCCCACTCTCGTACGCCCTGGCTGTTAATATGTTAAAGGCCCCGTGCTACCTCAACCCGGCACTGAACATGCTAAGATAGATTGATTGTTATTGTGGCAACTGGTCCACATTAAAGATAGGATTACGTGATACACACACCATATACAGGTAGAGCGTTTGAAAGCTCCGGATTTCAAAGTCGGATGATTTCTCAAAAGCTTGCAGCAAATCTAGAACTTATGGTCGAATACTATTGATATCAAACATTCTGTATGATTTTTATCGAGACAAAAACTAGAGATGAAGACACAATGAGTTGCATAATATACTTTATGGGTGAATTAATACACCTTGTTATTTTTATTCCAGTTACTGTTAAGTATAAATTTGGTTTTAGAAAGTTTTCACCAGAATCAATTATGAGTAGAAAGGTTGAAGTTGGAAACGTAGATGGTGGAAATGTTGTTGGAGGAAATATTAATGTTTTTCAATTCCAATCACCATCTGCAAGTAACCAAAGGACGGAGAAAGAAAGCCTAAAAACACGAGGTTTGTTGTAATGAAATAATGAAACTGACTTAAATTGTTTTAATAATATATTGCTGACGTGTTCGTTGACCACAGATGTATTCTAAAGCTTTGAGACAGACATTTTTCGAAGCAGAGACGAAACCAAGATCTGAATGTTCAAGACCAAGAATTGAGACGTGAAAATTTGTTGGCTGAAACCGATACATATTTCAATATATAATACAGCCGAAACCAACCTGACCCTTCGCCGGTACTTGTTATACTGCACATAAATGCTCACATAAGTCTTCCACAAAAATCTGGTCACAGTTGATCAAAACAGAAATAATAATTTCGCTCAAAGAAGCATCATCAGTTCCACAAAATAAAACGCAAAAAACGTAAAATCTGCAAAGCAGTGAATTGGAATAGTAAGTCACTAAAAACTGAAGAGTTACAAGTCGGCATGCTATCACGTAAGGTGTTCCAAACGTAGATCTTACTGCACACTGCAAACTGCCAAACTATCATCAGCGATTAAGTGCAGCACGGTATCAGCGGCAGGAATCGAGAAGGAAATTACATCCCTGCATCAATTAGATAAGAAAATACCAAAATCGCAACGCGCAGCGAGAAATCACGTATCAGGAAGAACGACATAGAGTAAAAATGCAACTACTTTGTATGGAGCGAAAACTTTTTTTAAATATTTAATTTACGCGTCGATTTAGTGAAAACATTTAACATCACACACCTCGAGATGGCTATCTTTGTGGGTTGTTCTACAAAGGTAACTTTAAAACATTGCCAAATGGGTGATTTGCATTCAGGAGCAAAAAACTGGGATAGACTTAACAGTTTCATCAACACTAAAATAGTGTCTAAAAAACGTTTCTGCGAAACGTCTCATAGCAAAACATGTATAGTTTTTTGAAGGCTATTTTAGTGTTGAAAAAAAACAATTCAGTTGTGTTATGTCTTGTGAATGAACGTAAAACCATACATAATAAGTGAAAATGAGTTTCGTAACAGTTATCGATAAGTGAATGCATATTCTTGTTCTTGTTCGTACTAATCGTTTTACTGTTCTGTCCTTGATTGTAAACAGAAAAATGAAATACTAAATGAATTGCAATGAGTACAAATATTATAATTTTTACCATATCAATTTAGGACATATCAAAGTGGGCTATTATGGCAGGTAAATGTAGGTTAAATTTTGGTCAGGTTAAATTTAATGTTAGGTTAGTGTTATTTTGGTCTGGAATCTGATATGGAAAGCTGATTTTTCTCAAACTATTATTTACAGAGAATTTTCTTTACCCAAAAAATATCATTTGGATATACATGTACAGTGGATCCCCGTAGCACGACCACCCACTGGACGGCACTCAATTGGTCGTGTTAACTGGGCCGGGGTGGTCGCGTTAGTGGATTTAATCACACTTGCATTTCTAAAGGTTTCATATATTAGCTTCCCAAACGTTCACATCGCATTTCGCATTTATCTGTCCATGGCAACATCAAACTGCAGTTGGGAGGTATCATTTCAAAAATGAAAAGAATAAAATATAATGTTCGAAGTTGCATGGGTCAACAATGGCACAGTTTTCTCTCCCTGATGATGATTGCAAATGATATTTTAGAGTCAGTAATAGAGGCGTGCAGAGAGAGGAGCGACGGCCCTGGGCATCCAAGGCAGGGAGGCATCGAACGAGTGAAATTACAAAAATTATGATGCTGTAAATATAGGATGATTTTTCCTATTGTAAAGCTGCTAACACATCCTGCATAGATTCAATTTTTCAAAAAATTGTTTTTTTTACCAACACTAGTTTTAACGCATTCAAATGCCAGTAAGTTTCACAAATCTTAATGCCATGGACCTATACTCTTGGTGTGCGGCGCACACCCAATCAAACTTAAAGTGACATGATTTTTTTCCAAATCGGACGATCAAGGGAAATCACAAAAAAGTCTTGAAAGATAATTAGGGAGGTTTGATTGATTTTCAGGGACAAATTTCAAAACTGTCCTATTTCAACTTTCTTGATTTAGATGACTTTTCATTCATCTCAAGTTTCCCATTTCTTTTTTTGATCTGAAAAAACTGGGTGTGCGCTAGTACAGCCCGGTGCTTGCAATATGTGCTTCATTTCGAGTTTCGTCATTAATTGGCAGTTCAGTCGGATTGATCATAACGGCTCACACAAACCAGTATCTGTTCTGTGCCCTCAGTAGTTGTAACATGTAGACTAACAGTCACATAATAAAAAGCGAAATTTTTCTTGCGTACTTCATTTACGTTCTTAATCCTTGTGTAATTTAGCAAGTTTCAAACTGTCAACACTGGATGTCCGGCATCCCAGCCGCATATCTTCTTTGATCGACTGCTATTCGACGAGGCAATCGCACAGTCTTCCAGTTTTACAGATGTGAACTGCGTTGGCATAGCACTGTGTTCTACTCCAATGTTTTAACTTGTTGCCGGATATTTTTGCACTTACGGTATGAACTACTTCGTCGTAGCGTTGACTACTGTTTTTCTCTGGTGTCCTACCTTGAAAAGCTGATAATTTGTGTTCAATACAGTGACACATTGCACAATAACGAGTAAGAAGAGTGCATGTAGAATACTGTAATGGGCAGATTGCATCAACAAACTTCGTCAAAACATTGGTTGGGAAACGTAAACATGACGTCATATTACGACGTTGAAAACAGAGTATGTACAGTAACAATGACCACAATACGCCACTGCTCAATACTAGAATTTGGTAGGGCGCATACAATCAAGCAGTTGCCCCGGGGTCATCATCAG
>Ga0210059_1017525_pt1 | contig 10192 bp, 3 predicted proteins | sample Ectturendosymbi2_FD_188042 | JGI IMG/M metagenome (GOLD analysis project Ga0210059, IMG submission 188042) | Ecteinascidia turbinata endosymbiont from Florida, USA - Sample 2 (SPAdes) (version 2) | ecosystem: Host-associated > Tunicates > Ascidians > Unclassified | place: Key West, Florida...
AATACATTGCCAGGGAATGAATATTCATGACCAGCGTATATGCGCCGCTTTCTAACGTTTCTCTCTCGAAGTAAAAAAACATTGCCAGCGGTTTGCTAGTTTTTTGGGAAGTAAGTAGATCGACGGTCCATCGACGTTTTTCCACAATACACATAACATCTTAACATGCACTCCAAGCAAACGCAGTAACCACACAGCATGATGAAACAAACAGGGCAGTGGTTGCTTCATCACGTGTAACCCTGTTTTCGAGTTCAATTGTTTGCACTTGCTGTTGCTGAAGTCTATTTGGCGGGTACTCCAGTAGTGGTTTAGGGTCCTTGTATGTTCAACACCGATCAAATATTACAATTTCTTACAGGTACCTGTATAGTCAAAATTTAAGAAATCTATTCAAAACTTCGACTGTAATGTTTGATAAGTGATTGAAAGTTCGTGAACTTTCAAGTACTTTGAAAATTTGAAAGAAAATTTTCAGCGTAGTTTATTTCGCAACATTCACCAAGAGACATCCCATCCTCCAGTTCTAACAACCAGGTCGTGATTGCATCACTATTCGCAAGACGTCCAACAACAAGCTCATGATGGGACACCCCAAGGTGCTAAAACGAGGTCACAATACACTTATCTCTTTCAGTTAAAATAAATGTTCGATTTTGCGCACTCACAACGAGTGAACCCCGATCGAGGCCAATACAATCGTGTTTGCCGAAAGCAAAGTGAAAAGGCACCCGACCTGCATCACATTATGAAAAGGTAGAGTTTCTTCTACTGTGATGAAGTAATTCGTTGCACGCTAAGTCAGGAGGTCAGGTCATTATCCGCTAAAGTGAGCTACACATTCAGGGAACGACAGTCATTTCTATTTTAATAGTGCAACAGCTTCACTTTTGCGAACACAGCTCTATTTTTAGTGTCTGTGGGTGCAACTGTACAAATAAGCGCAGCAGAAATAATATATGATTGCATTTTCGTCACACGTCGGAACAATAACTAGTCATTGTAGTGACTATACTCGACCAAAAGTTTCGAGAAGATTTTAGGAAGACGTACACTACATCTCGATAAGGAAATATTTTCGTGTAAAACTCTGTTGATTATTATTTCCGTGCAATATCATTATGTAGGAATAACGGCACCGTTCTTGAAGTCTCTTGCACCCCGTTTTATGAGTCGTTGAACTGAAACTGCGTGTGAGCAAACAAACCGACTGCTGAGTTTTATCAAGAACGGGTGATTGTGGCAAGCCTTTCTTCAAAACAAAAAGTAATAGCAACTTTACTCAGCCAAATGTCGTCTGGTGCGACTCTGTTCCGCTCGGTACGATTCGGCCAAACAGAAGACGTCACCAAGCGCCGGCAAGCACGTTTCCAGATACAATTGCGACGACTGCGTGAGGTAGGCTTGCTCTCCGAAAAAGTCGAGCTTGAATAAGGTCGAGCCGCCTTCGCACTGTGTTTGAACTAAGCAAGGAGGAGTGACCTGCAAAAAGAAACGAAATGACTGCTAAGCCAATTCTTAATGAAGCGCAAAAATATGGCTGCGTGTTTCCTTCTACCACAGAATCTACAAAGGCATTGTAGCATGTCATGTCGCACTACATTTTGAACATCTTGAAACGGAAGGAGAGCCGAAATCGTACAGCGGTCACGCAAGGTTTGCTGAGTTGCGTGTTCATTCAAATTCATCTTTACTCTTGTATGAAACAGCAACATACTCGTCATCTGACGCAAACAAGCACGAAAATGCAGACAAACTCATGCTTCCGTGAGGAATACTTTTCAATGGTGGCAAAATATAGTTTTTGGAACTGTTAAACTGCAAAGGATAAAACTACCTCGTAATAACCGCGTTCGAAGAAATGATCTCTGAAGGCCTGCATCAAGTAAGAACGGATCCTCAGTATCTTTGATGTGTTTTCGCCTCTGATGACCAGGTGGCGATTGTCCAGCTTCAAATCAACATCAGCTTCCTGTAAAAAAAAAACATGGAAAAACAAATGAACTGCGATATTCTAAAGTCATAACACAGTAAACTCCAACCAGAACATGCGAACTGGCTTACCTGGTTCAGTACGTTGTCTATACCTCCTGGAGGTGCAAGGCCCACCAGCTCCCAATAATCGCAAATCAGTTCATGTCCACCGGGTGCCTGTAAACACCCGAGTGTGTAAAACTGATCGAGCAAAACTCGATTGCTTCCAAACATATTTCTCAGCTATTCACTCACCGATTTGCCTTCAGGAACTGTTTTGATTGTACCATATAAAGTCACTGTACTTTCCGGTGAAAGAACTAAGGCGTTGTACGTTTGACACAGATTGTCGCTCAGAATAGCTTGTAAATAACCGGTGCCGTCACGCAATACGACGAAAAGCAAAGTCTTGCCTGAAACAATTACCGCAAAATTTGCAACCGGAAAGCGAGAACATCTGCTCATAAACACTCAAAAACTGCTAATATGTTACCGATACAAGAAGAAGGGTTTAGCACGTAACATGAAGTTACCTTGCTGACGGAGACGGTGAACCCAGCCAGAGACTTTGACTCTTACGCCTCTGAACTTCTCGCCTTCACAAATTCGAATCTGCAGTGTTTCACAGCAAGCCTTGAATGTCGTTGCAAGAAAACCAATAGGGTGGTAAGCAGTTTTGTGTTTGAAACTCAATCGTCAACGTTTGATCGAACATGTGGGAATGGAGTTTTAAAAAACTTAAAGAAAACTTTTGATATCAATGGATTTTTCTCTGAGAAACGGTTGATTTGCAACTTGCGGAACATATAACCAGAAAGGAATAAATAATCACGCTGTTTGTTTTTATTTTTTTTTGCTGTTTGCCATCAGCAACTTGGTGTTTTCTTACCACACTCAAACAAAAACAATCCCAAAAATACACATTAAGAACCTTTTTTGCCGCTGGAAGAGATTGATCTTGAGAAATCGTAATTTTCTTAGCCTCTTCCAAATTTTTTTTGCGACGTTCGGCATCCTCTTGCTCCTTCGCCTAGAGTCATCACGCAGCTTAGCAATTTACGAACTGGATGGCGTTCTCTAATTTAGTGTAATGCATACATACCTTGCGAACTTGGTCTTTTCTTTGCTCGGCAGCAAATAATTTTGACTGCTTTTTGAGCTGCGCTTTCGCTATAAGTTCAAATTTCTGCAAACAGACGAAAATCTGAGCTTATGTGCAGAACGAGTAACCAGTAAGCACAGTAGCTACTGTCGTGCGCAGCTAAAAACAAAGTATTCGAAAGAGTAACTATTTGACATTTTCGTCCCGAACAAACTGGCATGAAACCGTCGCCCATGCTACACGCAAGCGCGACTCAATCAAGACCTTGAGCCGCAAACAGGGGACACAGAATTTGTTCCCCCTCAAAATTCAATAAAGTTGATAAGAACTTTTTTACTTTTGTAGACTCTTTGTAAGTTTGGTAATTTCGCCCTTCTCGTACTTTCTTGCTGATTGTAGGCCCGAATGGATTATATACAAAAGAGTAGTTGCACGTAAGCTACATATCCTACATTAACTTACAGCAACCTTTGCATGAAACCTACTTTGTCATCACCCTTGGAATCAACATAGATGTTAGGAAATGGTTCCTTTCCGTATGCAAGCATAGCAGCCAAGACTGATTTGTATGGCTTGTCTGGAGTGCCATCTCCAGCGCTGTCACTGCCCAACTTCTCGCTTGTGTAAAGCTCACCTGTTGATTATAATAAAATTCAGGTAACGTCCAATGGCCTAAGCATGAATTAAAGAACAAGTTATTGACAAAATATTAGAACACTTATAAATCAAGTTTTTTTTAACATACCCACTGTCAAATGCTGGACTTGTTGCTGCAGGTCGCCGGTAGCCATGGCCCTCGTATATGTGTTTCTGATAAAACGTTTGCTAGTAATTTTCCCAAATAGATTTTTGCTGATAACTTAGGACGTCTCCTGCAAAATATTATACCATATAATAAATGGACAAGAAAAGGTGTAGCAGATACTTGAGTTAGAATCTTGTTATTTATTGCTAGATTATTGCATCTAATGGTCCAGATCAGAGGTGGCAAACTTCCTGACTCGCAGGCAACATCAGATTCTGAAATTTTACTGCAAGCCAGATTGCGAGCCAATAAATTGTTATTGCACAATAATATAAATGAGATGAAAAAGAATGAGTTGATATTACGCAATCTGAGCAAGTTCAGTGGGCCAGATTAAACAGTTTGGTGGGCCATATGTGGTCTATGGATTAAAAGTTGACCATGCTGCATCTACACAAAATGCTTTTCTGTTAACATTCACTATATTGACTGTATTTATACAAATCTTACTTCAACACAGGTTTTTTTTAAGGAAAATGTTAGGCACCCGGTATGGATCTGTGGGGACCCGATTTTCTCTGATTCTAGGGACTCGGTGATAATTTTCTCTGATTCTAGGGCCCGATTTTCAATTCTAGGGATCCGGACCCGAATCGGGTCCCTAAAACACCTTAAAAACCCTGCTTCAACAACACAAACTAAAAAGGTTTTAGATCAGGCCAAGTTTTCAACACCTGTGGTAGACAGACTAGTGGTTCTCAACCATTTCGCTGAATGGAGCCAAATCCAGACCTATGATTTTGCCAAAGAGCCGCACTAAAAAAATTCAACAAAAGTCAGTTGGCAAGTTTTGCTGTGCCTATTGGAAGCCGTATTTTTGGATAGTATTGAAAAATTGCTGAGAACCGTACAAAGGATGCTTGAGAATACGGCTCTCAGAGCCGTGGTTGAGAACCACTGGATGGTCTGAATTCACAACATGTACCAACTATGCTTACATGCAATACATGTTGCCTAGAGTAAAACACATAACACGATGACAGCTATGTTGTATTAAAATCTGCTCTGCATGCACAGAAAGCATCCAGGACTACTGCATAAGCCTACTTGTGACATTATAAAAAAACCTTGTTAGCTCACTTCCAATTTTCAAAATAATTATCTGGATCTAGTTCAGGGATATCCAAACTTTTCAAAAAGAGTCTAACTTGGTTATGTGAAAGTGCCCACAGGCCAGAGGCTGTTTACATTTTCACTGTTGTGTAAATGTTAGCATTGTCCAGGGATTTTTTATACTGTTTGAATTAGAATCGCTCTATTGCAATAGCTTTCATGCTCATCTTCGCTCTCAGCACATAAAAAACCACCAAAACATTCAAGAGCTGACGATGCCCACTTCGTATGCAAAATATATACTCTGTACGATCTTAGTGTCAGATTCTTTGCTGAGAAAGGATTTCGTTCCATAGACAGTGTTCTAAGTAGAAACTGTCATCGTTCTGACACAGAAGTGTAATCCAGGCTTTGACAGGCTATATACAACCAGTGGTACATCCAGGGGGTCTGTTTGGCTGTCATGACAGACCCCTTTGTACCGCAGGTAGGCTACTCAGCATTAAAGCCGATGATAAAATATCAAATGCTGTCACTGCAAGTCTCTAATGCGGTTGGTTTGGAACAGGCAAAAGCATGCATTTCCATTCTAACGTTGCATAGTACTATTAAGAAACAACAACGTCCCTGCCTTGTCGAAATGGTGCCTGCGCAATGACATGAAACACTTCATGTTTTTGAACACTTTAAACTGATAATGCGTCGAACGCACGTGTTTCGGAATTTCCTCCTCTGGCAGAGCCAGCTCCAATGCAAGCAAAGCTGTCTGAAGCTCATACACTGCCACGCACACGAAGAGCTGTTTCGTAATATTTCGCTTCATGGCGAGAGGACAGTGTCCAATCGCAATCGAGTTTCGGCCTAAATTTTATCTGCTGTTTACACCTACTAGGTTGCCACTAAATCAAATAAGTTTAGGCCTTCCTCAGCGTCACGCCAACTAATGCGGGTTCGTTTCAACTGAAGCTATATTTTTACGAGGAATTTCTCATAATGAAAGGCGCGACAGCTAGCCTCAGAAATTGTGGTCGCATTATCTGAACAAAATATCAGTCAAGCATTGTATTTCGAAAATGGCTTTTTTAGAATTGAGCAGTTGACGATGTTGTTATCTGCGCAAAATGTCCTATATTGATTTTGAGTAACTCACTTTTACATTGCGACGTAAAATCATCAGAGCAATTGCAACTCAATCGTTTTTCTCCGCAGTGATTTTTCAAATATATTTATAACACCGCCATGTTTGATAGACAGCACTCCACAGACGCAGTTGTGCAGCTGATTGTCAGCTTCGATTTTATAAGTGTATGTACGTATGGATACACAGCTCTCATTACTATATGGCCGATATTTGCTGAATGTTCGCCAAGCTCAGTATCTTTTCAGCACCATGTTCGTAGGAACAAACATCGATTATGATGTAATAAATGCGCTGTGACCAAAAGCAGTGATAATTTGGAAATCTTTCCTTGTGTGTTTTGACAATGAGATCAATACCACTATATATTCTAAATAGTTATTTGTGCTAGGCTACTAGCCCTACTAATCATTTTTGTTTGATTGGATTTTTGGTAGAGCTTGATAGATAAGGCTTTTTTGGGCCGATACCGATGTTATTTTTCATTGCCGATAACCGATATTTTGCAACACTCAAACCACAGTTGAAAGACAATACTTCAATGCGTTGAAGAGGCGTTTAACATGGAATTCTGCGCAAACCTGGGTCACTGAGATAGTCAAAAGTCACGGCTTTGTTCGCAGGCAGCCATCTGCTCACCGCACAAAACCTGGGAGCGAATGTTATTTCATAGACCGGTTGATAGGGACGATTGAGGAGCGGTCCAAATATTGCGAATGCGCACTACTTGATGCAGTCAAACGGCTGCGCGTCGTAAAGAACAGTACAGAGAATTTGCGTTAGTTAATCATAGACGGAGTAGCAACTTGGTCTCCGAACACCCCGTGCTGAAAACTAGCGTAATGGCTTTCATGAGCAAATATTGCCAATATACAGTACTGTATATCGCCCGAATTTTGCCGATATAATACTTCGGCAACATTGCAAAATTCATCGATCGATTTCTAATCTTAAGAGAAAGTGCAGTTTTATGCTGAAAAGTGATATCAAAAGCTGCTCTTCCGCGACAGACACCCTTTTTTCAGGCTAGATGCGCCACTGTATACAACACATCTGAAATCAAAGCCTGTACCATCAGGTTGCATTTAACATGCAGACTACACTTGGTACACTCCAGATCTAGCTATTTCATTGTTATATATGCAGATGTACTTTGTATGGAAAACAGCTGTCTAAAGAGTAACTACTAATTTCAGGAATGTGCACATTTATTGGTTCTTGCAGATAGAGACAAGACTGAATACAAACCAACTTTCTTATAACACCTAGCAATTTTTGCATGGTGAAAAACATTTTCCTCTTTGAAGTTGACGTATTAGGTCTTTGAAGAACATTCACATTACAACTGTTTAGATGTTGTAGGAATCTCAAAACATTTCAAATACATTTCTAAGAAGTACCTTTGAAAGAACTCCCATGATTCTTTTTTAAATAGGATATACTAGCAAAAATGTATGTTTCATTGTTGATTAAAAACAGGTCTGCAACCAAGAGGGTAATCACACAATTGACCCTTTTATTCTTTTCAAAAACTTTTTGAGAACTCTAAAACTTTTTTAGTTGTTAGGTAAAACAATAAGTTGCAATGATTTCCCACCCTGAAAATATCAGCTGGTTGCAGCTCTGAGTAAAAACATAATAACAATTTTGTTAGCCTGAGTTGTAATTTTAATTATGCACTAAATCAGGTCATTGTGAAAAGGTTGTCATGCGAAGCAAGAAAAACATCTTGTAGCACCTTTGTATACATTCCACTACTTCTGCAGTTTCCACATATATTGGCCAAATGAGTGAGCACTATATGTGGCCAAGTGAGCGCTGTGACACAATCATCTACATTGTTTTTAGTTTACCTTTGCATATCCATCTAGCCATTGTAGCTGGTTGATAACATTTTCTGGGAAATTTTGATCACATTTTGCCAACAAAGGAAGAATGGATTTTATTATCAATGTGTGCAATGATCAGACAATTGTAAACACTAATTTTATTTGTTGTGAGCTGAAGCACAAACTCACAGGATTTTGACTAGAAGCAGTTCAAACATCTGTGATAGTCATGCCAGAACTGTATTTCAATTTTATCCGTCATTCATGATACAGCAAAAAACAGGTAACTGCATAGGCTATTTGCCACCTGTTTTATGCATTTAACTGACATATGCAATCAACTGTACCTGATATAAAGTGTGAACATCTTTGCCCAAAGTTCATATTCAATCTTCCCCAAATTAACAAACTACTATGATTGGCCTTGCTGCTACGATAAAATATAGTTAACTCCATGCATTTTGCACATTATCTTATTTAAAGATTGACAGGTTTGCCAGGTCGTGCACATTTTTCCTTATTGCAAAAAATTAAGAATGGTAGTTTTGCCTAGCTATGATGCACTACCTGCAGTTTGTTTGATCTTTTGCATCAAGTGGTCAGTGATGCATGGAGATTCTTTGCAAGAGACATGTGTGATGTTTCAGAACAGTCATTTATGTGTAATGCTTTTCAATAGTCGGCCATACACATGCGTGATGTTTTACAGCAAATAGTCAGTTGTACTGTCATGCTTTCCAAGACTGCACACTTAATATTTTCTTAACGATAACACTGTAATTAGGTGGCAGAGCTGTGCAATCAATGGATAATTTCTATGCAGTTAACCAATGTATGTGATTAATCTGTGAATTTCTCGATAAAACAAGTAGGAACTACTTAAAATTATGGATTTTTGTGACAAAACAAGATATTCATTCAAAGTATGCAATCAATTAATTGATTCTGTATGTAAAAGGTGCATTATAAACAGTGAATGAAATAAGCAAAAATTTAGAGCAATATAAAAGCCTAGAAATATTTTACTTGTAAAAGCTACTTTGCAAAAAGCAACCCTGACATGCCCTTGTTACTAATGACATTGGGAACACTTGCTCACAACATGCACTTTCTCATTGTTACCCCTTCAAAAAGCTCATGACCCTAACAGGGATCACAACCCCTGGGTTGAAACTGATTGCTGTATACGAATCCTGGTTACCATCATTACATTTGCAAACTGCTACTTACTCCCATTTTGTCTTGCTTTTAATGTAAAGTAAATCTTATAAGTTTTGCACACCTTTCTTGAAGCAACAACTTCTTGCAAAGTGCACCTTGATTTTGATTTTTCTACACTTCAAGCATCATTAATACGTGGACCAGTTATATGGCCACTACCTGTAATAAAACTATGGTGACATAAAAAACTACAGTATTGTAATATGCTCATTTTTGCTTTCATCTTCTGAAGCATGTCATGCCGAAGATGAAAAACAAGGAAGCCATGCAATTACCATAGTATAATGAGTATGTTGGCAGACAAAGCACATAACAACATGCATAGCAAAAGCAATAGTGAACAATTGATGCACCTTTGTATTATTACCGTTACTCATAAAGATAGCAGGGGACCTAGTATATATCTAGTAAAAGACGGGACCATTAACTACACTCTGTTTCAATGTATTCTTTAACTGTTGGAATATTTTTTTGTTGTTACACCTTTTGTAATCTGTTGCTAACTATCTTGCCTCTTCAAACTCATTCAGGTTGTTACATTTATATTCTGCCAAATCAACAAATTTTTTCTAAATATTCTTTATTATTGACGAAGTGTTTTTGCAGCCAGATTAACACTTTGGCGTCTGGCTGGTTTTGGCGATTTTCGCAAAAAAAAAACAACAGTTTTTGGTTGCCTTACCAACGCCCTAGCTCCTCCGCTGATTGCACTAGAGAGCTGTTCAACGGCTCAAACGGATTGGCCAGTCTAGTAGATTGCATTCAAAAAAAATTTTTTGCCTGGGGGGTGCGGGTTTTTTGTGAGTGATGTCATAAGTGGAGGACTTTTAGGCCACCTTGGCCCACTTTGCCTGGCCCTGAGTGCTAACCGTTAGGTGGTAGTATTTCGCTGAAGTTTTTACTGGAAACTAGGCTACAATCCGAGTCTTTTGATACTTAGGATGACCTGCTGGGGTTTCGTGTTCAAAAGTTGTGATGTAAGTTAGTAAAAATATTTGACTAATTAGCTAATTAGTTAATTAATAAATTTGTTTATTTTAGATCATAACTTTTGAACCAGAAACGCTAGA
>Ga0210059_1017526_pt1 | contig 10192 bp, 7 predicted proteins | sample Ectturendosymbi2_FD_188042 | JGI IMG/M metagenome (GOLD analysis project Ga0210059, IMG submission 188042) | Ecteinascidia turbinata endosymbiont from Florida, USA - Sample 2 (SPAdes) (version 2) | ecosystem: Host-associated > Tunicates > Ascidians > Unclassified | place: Key West, Florida...
AAACAGTTGCAGATTATAAAATGTTATCTTTTCACCTTTCAATAAATGTAATCATCATTATGGTATCATTTAAAATCCTGGATTTGTGCCCAATCGCTTTGTTTCAACAATTGTGAAACACCCTGTACATACAAAACAGATGCAGTAAATTTTTTGTTGAGAGGTAGCAGTCGTCAGCACATGTTGACTAAACAACATTGTAATGTTCAAGTACAAATTAAAGCAAATAAGATCTGTCTCTCCCAGTAGAAACACCACTGTTCTTAATCAAGTTTCAAACAGTTATGCATATAGCCATTCAGTCAAGCCATGGCATGGTCTAAAACAGTGGTTTTTAACCTGTGGGTCGCAACCTCCAGAGAGGTAGTTAACCATTTTTCGAGGGATCGCAAGTAGATATGTAGTTATTTTTTGTACACAGCTGTATTACATTTGCTTTATTCGAGTTTTAGACAGGGATCGTTGGGTTATAGCGGGTTGCTATAATGGGTTGTGGTACAAAAAAGGTTGAAAACCACTGGTCTAAAAGATCAGACTACATACACGTCAGATGCAAATTATTGATTGATCATTGGAACTTATCCCTAATCTTGAACTTTTCTCATGAAAACTTTCACTACAGGTTTAACAAACAGTTGTTCCCAACTAATAATCACCTAATCACAGCACACTGTGCAAAAAACAAACAAACAGGTGCAAAAAAGTAGGAAATTGTTTTTAAATCCTAATGCTGACCAGTAAATTAGTGCAAACAGACTTACCACCTTAGAAAACACTATACGGTTTCAGATAATAGCCAATTTTGCAAATTATTAAGTGAACACTGTCTCACAGCGAAGGCACAGTGAACCTCATGAGTCATATGTATATAAGCATGCACCTTTGCCTAAAGACAAAGGTTTGTGTCATGATAGTGCAACATGAAAAAGACGTTCAGTGACTTCTTTCACAGCTACAAATTTCTATACTTAAGCAATGATCAAGTCAGCATTACATTAAGTCGTTAAAAACATTCTAAACTAAATCTTAAAAAATAATAAAAACTCTTTTTGTTAAAATATCATGGTAAAACATGTCATCAAACAGGGCAGCTTGGCACACTTCCACTAGCTGATTCTAGAAACCAAAGTCAAGCAATGTACCTCACAAATCTTGATTTAGATAGTGATAAATTATTGATTGCTAGTCTTAAGATTTAAAGCAACCTAAACAACTTTTTATGAAAATATAAATTTATTAAGTGAGTCTATGCTCAGTCAAATTGCCTTAACACTTTGGCAGAGTCTATTTCTTGAAATAATAGCAACCAACATCTCTGCATGCAACGAAAAATTGTGGAGATTTCTCACGCTTATACATCAGTCACATCCAATTTAGCTCTACATTACATCAGTCTTACACCGCACGGTGACTCAAACAGAGGTCACACTAAAGCTAGGGTCACTTCACAGGTCTAGTGTACAGTTCGCCCTCTTCATCTTCCCAGGTAATGATCTTATGGATTGTGTCACGGAATGATGAGATCAGTGAAAAAAGGTTGCAGATATTTGATGATGAACACACCACTGAGCTTTCGCGTAGTTATTCTGATTGCGTTTCGCAGTTAATTTAAAAGTATATTCGTACTTTGTTTTCTGCCGGCTGCCTATCGGTGTACGAATATATTCATACTTCAAATCCTCTACCAAGAGTTGCTTTCCGGTGTGAAGCGAAATTTCTGACTTCACGCCATATGCGCATGCACAGAGTAATATTCTACGTATCAAATACGCTGAGAAAACTGATAATTAGGGCACAGGTTTGGTGTTTAGGTAAATGTGTCGGGTTAGAAAAAGAAATGTAATTGAGGTCTAAGACAAGTCCAATATTTTTCAGTGGCTATAGTTATTGCCGTACTATAGCTTGTTGTGGGTCTCTGACATCTAAACAAAAAGTTTTAATTTACACAACACACATCAAATAAGTAATCGCTGAACTATAATCCTTTACTCTGAGAATCAAAATAACTGACAAACAATAATAGGTCAGAAATTTCGCAGAGGTCAGAAATTTCGCTTAACACCGGATTGCGAACTCGAGTTCTAACAGCGGGATGACGGAGATTGCCACCGGGCTAACGCGAACCCGCATTTGGTGGAGCGGGCTGTCAGAGGTTGCTCAAAGGCAAAGTACAACTCACATACTTGTAATCAAACGTCGGGTAAGCCTTTTTATGGACGTTGACAATTTTTCTTGACCACCTCGGCCATGAATAACAACAGTGAAAGGTGAAAGTTTTCATAGAGCAATTGAGCGTGGTTGACACTGTGGGTAAGTTTAAAAATTTAGAAGCAACAACATTGATCTAAAGTCCATCGCCGAAAAGGCGGTCACCGAAACGTCCATCGCCAAAACGGCATCGCCGAACTGCCCCATCCCGCCAAGTCATGAGATACAGCCTGTCAAAGTTGATGACCTGTGCCCATTAAAAGCCATTCATTTCAGCTTTTTTATATAGCGTACCACAGTTATGTTCACGCAATAAATATCCATTAGGTGGATGTTAAAGGAGATGATCATTTGTAATAGAATAATTTACACTTTGTCAATGGTATTCTGCGGTTTCCCATTCATTATTTTCAGAAAAATTTATTTGTGGACATAAAAAGGTTCTGAAGGTTTTCTTGCGTAAAAATAATTCCGGGTTATTTTCACGAATCATAACATGCAATGGCCATTCTGCTTAGGTGGATATTTATTTTAAATCAATATAAAATAACACAAATAACAGCAATATAGAATACATACAATCAGGGCCGGATTTAGCTGATGCAAGGCCCTAGGCTAACCCACTTGTGAGGGCCCCCTCTCCCTTTGTTACGAGGAAAAAATAGAAAAGCGTTAATCAACTTGCGAAAAGCCGAAAATGACGATATTGACGCTCTAAAAGTACGCTCAATAAAAATTTATAAATCATTACTAGAGTTCCCCACGATCCCTGTGCTTAATTGTTGCCTTCGACGCAAAAGCGTTCAACGACACGAAATTGTTGAAATCGTAGTTGGCTGGCAGGAACAGGATTATACAGGCAAACCAACCAAAAACGCCACTGTTGAAACATTTCACGAAACACATGGCCTATATTTTTTATAAGTTTCACCAGGGGCGCAGCCAGGATTTTTCTAAGGGGGGTGGCTGAAGTTATGAAAGCACAAAGCCTTGAAGGAAAAATCGCTTCTGATTAGAATAGCCACGGAAAGCACGTAATTTATGGATTGACAATTGAAGCATATTTCTCACGTCCACGTTTCCTTCATTTTTGCTAAGTTAAGAAACGCATCAAACTTCTCTGCGCAAAACTGGTGGTATTGACGTGATGGATGTAACTTATAATCTTCTTTCGCTTTTTTCCAATTTTTGTGAACTGGCCTTACCAACACACCAAGGGCTTTATCGCTGCGACTGACAACATCAGGTGCAAACGCAACACACCATTTGCAAAATGGACTTATAATGTTGGTGAAAAACTGAGAAAATAAGCATCAACATTCTGATTGCTAAGGGGGAGGCTTGAGCCCCTTCAGCCCCCTCTCCCCCTCTCTGCGCCTTTGAGTTTCACATCTGTTTTTCCTTATCTGAGTTCAAGTAAACCAAACACACTGCACATATGTGTAGCAGCATAGAAGACGTTAAAGCACAACGTGAGGACCACGTTGTGACTCACTTGCCACGGCTGTAAAAAGCTCACACACACGAGCAAAACGTCAAGTAAAACGCGCCCAAATGGTTGCAGCTGCTAGGTTCACGATTCGCGTGTTTGTTACTTTCTCAGACTGCTAAATAAGAATCGAATCGAGCGCAACGAAACCCTCACGCGAAAGGATGTGAAGTTTAAACCAGAACCGTCGCCAGAAAGTCTTCAATAGCAGGACTTTACATCTGCGCAGGGGACTTGATATTCTGAAAATCTGATAAAATCTTCACTGATTTATATTGTTTCATATTTCAATTTGGAGGGGTTGAGCCCACCAATGCCCCCGTGGCGACAGGAGTGATTTAAACTTCCCTGCTGTCATTATTGAAACACGTATTAAGAAAAAGAAATGAAAAGTTACAATCATTCAATCAAGTAAAGCTGAACATAGCACAGTAAACAATTAAAAAGATTTTGTCTTGGCCTTTTTCATAACAAAATCATCTAGGAATTCATTACAATTTGTTTGCCTAAGTTTGTCACTTTTAATGCACCGAATGCTGAGTGTGGACAACCTCTCCTAGAACACTGCGACCATTTAATTCATTTTTAATTCTTTTGAATCTTGAAAAAGACCTTTCCCCTGAGCAGTTAGTGGCCATCAAGCTGAGAAATAACCAGTCCGCGCGGTTTGATAAGCTAAGAGCCGCTAATCTGAGGCATCAGACCCAAACGCGCTTTTGTCCTTTTCTTGCTGTTTCCCTATTCTTTGTCTCTTTGGTAAAGAGTTGTGTAGTTGCAGGTTGACAAAGTGACTTTTGCTTGCCAACAAGCTCATCAATATCTTCTGATTTGCTTAGCATGTTAACAGTACAAACTTGCGCAAGAGCTCATAGCAATCTGATTTCTGAATTATTTTGTTAACGAAAATTAACATAGAAAAAATCACATCTAAACACCGAACGAGCTTTCCCTGATAGTAACGCTAACAAAACTACTGTATTGCTCAGAAGAAGCAAGTATGTTTTTATTGTATGATATTGCGGCTAGCCCTACACATAGCTCTTATCTGCAGTATAACCTTAGCTTTGATCAGGTGCAGTGACCTAACTAAAAGTTTGAGCCAGGTGGGAAACTTAGCTGAAAGGAGCCCACTGGCCAACACTCTCAAAAAAATTTGAGAAATAATACTGTAGTGAGTGTGGATGTGTACGGCTATACCAGTCCCGTTGCCACGGGGGGGCTTTTGGGGGCTTAGCCCCCCAAATTGAAACATGAAGCACTACAAATCAGTTGAGATTTTGTCAATTTTCAGAGTGTTAAGCCCCCTCGCAAAAACGCAAAGCCCCCCTATTGAAAACTTTCTGGCGTCGTTTTTGGGCTATGCCAAAACCCGAAACCACCCGAAAACACTCCGAAAAATGCAAAAAAGCAACAATCTACTGAAAACCAAAAGAATACCAAAATACAAGCTAGGTGGGGCCCGGTTTTTACATTTAGCTTGCCAGGGAAGGGGGCGGTTCTCACCCCTGCCCCACGTAATTTGCGCCACTGATCACGTGCATTTCAAACGCGAACAGTCACAAGTTCTTTCGCCTGATTCACACGTAGCAGTCGGTACGATTCACCAAGCACAAGACGCAGCCAACATGCTTTCAATTTGACGACACTATTGTCGGCATGTGGCTTGGCCAACCGTCATACTGAGATTCATGAAAACTCGTTTGAAGACTCAGGCGTTATTACCTCGAAATCTGATCAGTTGAATAAAACCAAATTTCATGAATAATTAAGACATAAATTGTTGACGAATATTTAACGAACTGATCATATACCGGCAATTGAGTCTATGCGGACCACAGTTTGTTGGCGGCCCGCTCGGACCTTGAGGCCCTAGGCCAGGCCTGCCCAACTTTTTAGTGTTGCAGGCCACTTCCACATGAGGAAATTTATTGCGGGCCACAAACGCTTTGTGACGCAACAATAGGCTATTGTGACCCTTGATTTTGATTAGTTTTATGCGATAACATGAGGTGATAATGAGTCCTATAGTTGCACGCAGTCTTGCCAGCTTGTATGGATGCAAACCATATCTAAAAAATTTACATATTTTCGAAGCTTTTGTTATACAAGTCTTTGGGTGGAAGGCCCATAACAGAAACAACAGGTATAATTTTGGTGTGTTTTGATGGCAAATATACTTGAGCCTATAAAAAAATACAAAAAATTTTGAAAGTCTCCTTACGAACTTATTACATTACCGGCCACTTAAAACAACCTCTGGGGCGCATGCGGCCCGAGGGTTGGGCAGACTTGCCCTAAGCTTAAGCCTAAATAGCCTATTGGTAAATCCGGCCTTGCACACAATACAAAAGTAGCAAAAGGAAACAAGGGAATGCAAACGTCTAGTCATATACCCAACATTCACTGACATAACACAGATGATGGTGGGCAAGTAATGCCTGAAGAGTTTTGGGATAGGCTATACAGATGAACAAATGAGTCATGCACATAGGTGAGACAAGTGATAATGGACGTTATGAAGCAGAAAGCCTGTGACACACTACATACAAGGCTAAATTGAATGGCATGAAATGCGCAGATTTCTTCAACTTTAAAATGCTGCATTTCTTGACATTGTTGTGATGAGATCATCATAAAATTAGGTCTGCCACTTTCTCTCTCTGACTTCATCTTTTTTGACATCAACAACTGGGAGGATAGGTATGGTGAATTGTATACTAGACCCCACTTCACTGTAGGATAAAACTAATACAGTAGTCAATCAGCTATCGTGAATACAACAAAAGTTCACCACTTTCTCAGGAAAATTTTTGAGGAAATGAGTAATTTCACAAAGCAAGTAAGCCTACAGTCTCAAATAAATCATTACATACAGTAATATACGGGAAAACTTTCTGTATTGAAAACTCCAACAAGCCATGTTTTAATGAATATTATTCTGTACAAACTGAGTTTTTTATGCCTCAACTCTAAGCTACCACTTAATGAAAGCTTCCCATGTTGTTTTTCTGTCGTGAATTGGCTATTTGTTTTTCTTAAACGGATTTATGGTCAGTTCAATCAACAAACAAATGTAGAATCCCTGCTTTTTTCAGTCTGTGTTTCTAGGTCCAAACTAAACTGTAAACAAGGCACCTACTGTGACAGTGTGAGTGACTCACAGTAGGCTTCTGATACTGCTTGCTGGCAAACTGTAGGACAGCTACTGGCAACTGCTACAATCCTTCAAAACGACATTACCTCACCTATTTAATCTTGACAGCCATTCAAATGCCAAAGTACACGTTTGGCTGATACTCAACCGAAGTTTCGTTCGTCAGCAAAGTAATGTAAACTGAGCTAGCAGTGTACTGCAGTACTGTAAGGTTAACTGACAGCAGACCACTCGACCAGCTCACGCGCTAGCAACAACTGAAGATTCGTTGTTGACACGCATGGATGCTTCCCAAGCAAAACATTGCTGGAATAATATGAGTTTCAGAAAATAAATTAAACTTTCGGATTCTACATTTCTGTTTACTGGAAGGTCAACTTTTTCCAATTCAGGTATTTCAAACAAATTACGTCGCTGCAAAGCCTACCCAAAACTTGCCTAAGATTGCCGTAAAGCCCGTACTAATACAGGACGGGCTAGTTAGCGTGTTGGGTTGCTTAGCGAATTTCTTTTCCTTTACTGCCCACTTGCGGTGTCATCAGTCAAGTGCAAAGAACGCAGCAAGCCCACACACATTTTCTAAATGAGTGAGATTTCCTTGCCTCTAATTAACTGTGAGGCCAATATGTTGCAATAATTCCGACAAAGTTCGGAAAATTTTTGAATTTTGAAAAACAGTGTTTTTTGGCAAATACAGTATTGCCCCCTTAATTTTAGTGAAGGCATGGTATCGGATCTTTTAGTATAAATCGGATCAGTACGGTATAGCTAGGCATACCATATTTTTGTGATTGAAAACCGGGACGCTTCAGAACAACGAGACTTATCAGATAAATGTGGTTCATATCATATCTAACTTGGGGTATGTAGCTATTTGGATTCCTATAGTTAACACACCAAGAAAAACTAAAATCATACATTTTACCAAGAAACAAAACAATTTTCATGCATTTGAAAATCTACTCATTCGTCCAATCATACTTTTCTGTAGACAATACTTTTTTCAAGAAGTCTTTGTTTGATTGTATTTTCTCGTAAAAATCACACCAGGAAAAGTCAGTATTAATTTTACAGGTGATGAGGGCTTTCACATTGTGCTCCAGCATTCTGTTTCTGTTATCAGACCAAATGTGATTCATGATGCCTGACTGAATGCCTAACCGGGACTTTTTGTTTGCCTGACCGGGACAAGGCCCCAGGGCCGTCGCCAGCGGAGGGGCCAGTGGTGCCCAGCCCCCCATTTGAAATCGGTGCCCCCCCATTTCACGTTTGGACCCCGGTTGCTGCATACATCCAATGCTGTATTTGAAAAATGTGGCCCCCCTTCTGGTTTTTGGCCCCTCCATCTTGTTTTTGACCCCCTTGCTGCTAGATCCTGGCGACGGGCCTGCAAGGCCCTAAAACCGGGACTGTCCCGGCTAAAATGGGACGTATGGTATGCCTATATAGCTGCTACTAAATGTTTGAAAGTTTAAACAACCAAGTGTGAAACTGTGATGTAAAAAAGCTGTCGAAATAATAACGGATCCAAGAGGTTATTTGATGCAATTCAATCCCAAACAACCACAGCGCGTCTGAAATAGCGTTTCTTTTGAAAATGAATGACCTTTATTTGGTTTTCATTCAACGATTTAATCATAGTCTCTACAAACGACTATGTTATCAGTGGCGAATCCAAGGGGGGCAGTCTGGTGTGACCCCAAACACTGACCCCCAAACGTCTGTCGCATCCCTTGAACAAGGGCGTACGCAATGGGGGGGATTTGGGGTTCACCCCCCCCTTGAGCTTGATATTTTACGAAAAGTTCATTACCTGCGCAAAGGAGATTAACTGCTTTCGCATACTTTTTGCTTGTTAATTTGTCGACTTAATGCAAATACCATGGAATAAATTTGCATGCAAATTTCAAGGAACATTGTAAATTGGCCAAAAAAGTAATAATTATGTTTTGGTGGGAATTCAGGCTATCGTCTGCGTCCAAAACATATCTCACCACTTTTTTCAAACCCTCCATCGCATGTTTAAGATTGTGTTTCGTGATACTACACTTCATCCGAAACAATTTTTTTTGTTTTGTCTGCTAAGGCTGATCAGCGCAAGCGCCGAGCGCATTGGCTACATTAGTAATTTCTACAGCATGATAGAACTGTTGCACGAGCTCAAAAACATATTTTTTAACATAGAAGCATTCATGAATTTGATAATGTCTCAGCAGGGAAAAAGGAAAACTAAAAATTTGCTGGACTTCTATACACAATAAAAAATTTAAATTTTTCTTGCGTACCTCATGCACATGTTCAATTCTTGTGTAGTTTTGCAAGATTTGATCTTGCAAACCGGGGTGTGCGCCAGCCGGTCCAGCCACACACTTTCTATGCTCCACTGCTCGTATTCGCAAAGACATGCAGCGCAGCATCATTTTGCAGTGGTAAATTGCTCTGACGCAGTGATGAGTGTGTTTTACTACCCTGTTTTAATGCGCAGCCTGATATTTTTGCAGTTATGAACTACTGTGTCCTAGCGTTGATTGTATTTTCCTCCGATATGCTAGCTTGGAGGGCTAATAGTTGATATTCAGCAAGGCCGTGCGCAAGGGGGCTTGGAGTTAACCCCCCTTGAGCTTGATATTTTACGAAAACTTTATTACCTGCACAAAGGAGATTAATTGTTTTCGCATACTTTTTGCTTGTTAATCTGTCGACTTAATGCAAATATCACGGAATGAATTTGCATGCAAGTTTCTAGGAATATTGTGAATGGGTCAAAAAGTAATAATCCGATATGGAAAAATCTTCGTTATCGTCTGCGTCCATGAACCATCTCACCAATTTCTGCAGATCTTTCGTCCACTACGCATGTTTAAGATTGTGCTCCGCGATAGTTAACTTTATCCGAAACAATTGCCTTTATTTTGTCTGCTAAGGCTGATCAGCGCAAGCGCTAAACGCATTGGCTACATTAGCAATTTCTGTAGCATGATAAAACTGTTGCACGAGCTCTAAAACCGCAATTGCTGACATAGAAGCATTCAGGCATTTGATAATGTCTCAGCAGGGAAGAAGGAAAACTAAACGTTTGCTGGACTTCCAGGCCCGTAACCAGCTTGGGACACCAGGGGGGAGAAGAGCTTTCTAAGAGAGGGACAGTTTTTTAAAACTATATCCAATAGTTTCAAAATACGTCAACACATATTTCCTGCGCGGACGAAAATTTTTCCAAGGGAGGCTTCGCTCCCTCCTGGTTACGGGCCTGTAGACTTCTGCACATCACAAAAAACAAACGTTTTCTGGTATATTTTATGCGCATTCTCAATTCTTGTGTAGTTCAGTAAAATTCGATC
>Ga0210059_1017527_pt1 | contig 10192 bp, 5 predicted proteins | sample Ectturendosymbi2_FD_188042 | JGI IMG/M metagenome (GOLD analysis project Ga0210059, IMG submission 188042) | Ecteinascidia turbinata endosymbiont from Florida, USA - Sample 2 (SPAdes) (version 2) | ecosystem: Host-associated > Tunicates > Ascidians > Unclassified | place: Key West, Florida...
TTCCTTTGTTATATTGTTTTTCCTCATTGGCAAAATGTCTACGCGGGCCGGATGAAATGGCTTCGCGGGCCGGATTTGGCCCGCGGGCCGTAGTTTGGTGACCCCTGGTCTATGTGCTGAGACAAGTTGCGAAACGTGAATGCTGGTTGTTGTACTGTTGGACTTTATTGCGTAACAATAACATGGCAACGAATGTTCACGTGTTTACTTCAAGTTACGCTAATAGGCGTTGTGCCGCATGCGAGTGTTGAACGCAGGTAATGCAGGGAGACAGTGAGTTCTGATAGCGGATAGCCACGTATTTCATAGCCTGCTGTGCTAAAAGAAGCATGATAAATTTGAAAAATCCATTGTTAGTGTGAGACTGAACGCTTTTCCCGATTATGCGGATGAGCGTTCACCGTCAAAAAGTCAGTAAAGACAAGCAAGGATTTATTGGCAGGGTGTTTGATTGCTTTGGACGAGATCTTAGACATTTGCAGCTCTTGTTTCTAAGTGATGCTGGCAAGTCTTGCCACTGTAGGTAAAATAAAGACACAGTTGTGGTTTTGTTAAACATCAAGGCAATTTGCTTAAACGTACCCTGCTTGAAAAATCAACAGATGGTCTATTTTATAACTTATCGCAATATACCTGGCTATTTCTGCCAACGAAGTGCATTTTTTGTGACTATTGCCGTAAAAAGTAGCAATTTTCTTTTTGCATAGAATGGGTAAAACGCTTTGTGAACGTCCATTTGCATTGCATCGTCAGCAACCTGAAAAGAATAAGCAAAATGTCGACGTTGCCCCACTGGAAAAATTTCTGCGGACGCCAATGGAAAGGGGGCTTGGGTCCATTTTAACAAAAGTTTGCCGATTGCTGCTGTACGCAATACTGCTGAACGGAACTTCAGCAAGTTGAGGCTAATCAAAACTTTTCACAGATCAACTATGACTGATGAAAGGATAGCAAACCTGGCAATGATATCTATTGAAAGTGAAACTACTAAAACATTAGATATGACTGAGTTGCCAAAAACATTTGCAATTTTGAAAACTTGGAAAAAGTCATTTTCCTAGCTTGAAGCACAGCAAATGCTTACGTCTGTCTGCTTTACACGTTGTGTTGATGCTGTAGAAAATGCTTTCATAAGCATTTGTTAAAATAGACCGATGTTTTTGTTTACATAAATACTATGTGTTAAATGCAATGTATTGTATACTGGGGGCCCCAACGTCAAGGTTCGGGGGGGCCCTAACCACCTAGCACCGGCCCTGATCCTGACGTTTCGAGAACAATGAGAAATCTTAAAAAAGGATATACCTGGTATGAAAATTGAAATTTTAATGTAGTTTTGAAATAAACTGCTTCACTGAAATTTAATAAAGATTTAAAAAGCGAGCTTTCAGGTACATTATCACTTTTGTAATCATATTCATAATATTTTTTGACCTGGGGAGTGAACCTTTCTGAATTTTCAAGATGAACGATACCCTAGATGGGAGAGATTGGTTAACAACAGAAGTTGAATAAAAATTTTAATCCATAATGTTCTTTTTCTATCCTTTTAAGGGGATACGTCATAAAATATTGCAAACAAACATATATTTAATATCAGTGTGCTATGAAACCTCACAACCTCGTAAAATAATACAATCAGTCAAGAGAAATTGACTGAGTGTTTTTGGCAGAAAACATGTTGTTTTACAAAGCATCACAAAACTTGTAGTGAAAGAAAAAGTTAGTGCTGCAGTGGCATCAATTTTATTGACTGGAAATTCTACAGACCACCTTCAATCTTGTCAAAAACGTTACATAATTTTATTTTTGTACGCGAGGTAACATCCTTCAGTAGAAGACCTTTGAGTCTTGTCAATAAAAGAAGGTTCTTGCAAAACAATCTTGTAATTTATTAGGTCTTTAATAAGTTTCACCTATTTTACATGTGAATGCGAGTCGACAATGACTTCCATGAAGCCTACATTTATTTATGTACGAAATCCGGAAGTGATCTTCATAAAGACTTCATATCATCAACGGGTGATTTCCTTTTTAGTATCTTGGACGACAACAACATTCTGATATTTGATACCGTTCGAGAGTCTCACATCAAGAAGAACTTTGGAAGCATCATCTGTACAAACGCAATCTACGCTGTATAGTGATCGTTTAATCTAAGATGCCTCAGTTAAAGTGGACTACTTGGCTTCTGTCAGTTTTTTCAAAAACTGTGTCAATCAAATTATTCCAGACAGCCGATATCTTCAATTCAACAGAATGAGAAGGAATGTTGAGTTCGCGTTGCAATCTCAACATGAAACATTTTTAGACTTTGGAATACAGCCAAGAAATGGCTTCAATAACTGAGAGAACGAGTCAAGAAGAACACTCAAGGTTTCGTGTCACGTATTGTGGACAGTTGTGCTGTGGACGAACACTGAGGAAACTAAAGTTTTACAGAAAAGAGGACTTTCACTAGGATGCATAGAGTTGGAACCAAAAAAGAAGACTAAGACACTCATCTCAACCTTAGTGGATATTGTGAACTGTTTACATTTAAATGTTGTGAAAATATATTTTGTAAGTGATTTATGAATTGCATTAAGGAAGAGAGTAACCTGAAACATTACAACAATAATTTGCATTAATATTCGATAACGAATTTAAGTAATATTCCCGATTTAAGCCGACAAAAGTGAAAAGCATTGCAAAACGATTTCGGACTTCCGCGAAGCGCTGAATAAGACCACTAGCATCTCTATGGAGTTACGCACGATATAACCACTCGGAAATACCCGCAAAATACAACGTCACGCGACGCACGAAAATTAGCCAATGAGATATCATGGAGGAATGGAGATTTCGACAGTGATGTCACGCGACGGAGGTCATAAATACTAGCACGATTTACAGATTCAGTCAGCCTTCTTCTGGCTACTGCCTGAGTAGCAGAAAGATTCCACTGGAGTCTTGACCAAAGGAACTATAACCTTATGGCTTGTTGTATCCCTGATGGTCTGCTGCGGGTTACTCTGTCCTTCATGAAAGAAACCTTGAACTCGTATTAGACCCCTGTGCATATTTCATTACGTATTTGAGATTAATAGCACAGTGCTTAAAATTACATTAATAAAACCATGAGTGAATACAATTTTCTCATTGTGATTAACTGAGCGTAAAGTCGAATGGCAAAGGGCGGGTCTGATTTTCTTCATTGTAATTTCGGGCGCGCCTTGAGCATGTTCCTGTTAAATTAATCAGTTTTTATAAACCAGCCTGTAACATATCTAATACCGAGCGCTTTGCCAGTCACCACTAATGATGGTTTCAGAAATTAATGCCTATGCGAAATACAGTGTGGTTAAGTGACAATACAGTTTGGGAATTTAGGATTCCAACGATACAGCAATCATGACAATGTTGAGCTAATGATGTGGGCAAGACACAAGACAAAAACAGTGCTCATGACTTCTAGTGATAGGACTTGACAGCATTGTGCCGAAATGACCTCTAGTGACAGGATTTGACATCACAAAAGACCTCTAGAGACAGGATTTGACATCACAGACAGTGAACCCCGATCGCTGTGGACGCTGAGTCTTTTTGAGGCTGCGAAGAAGAGGTCAAATAATGTTGAAAAACTGTACCATATCTTAATTACAATCAAGCCCACATCAGTGGAAGCAGAGAGGGCTTTTTCAGCCACGGGACTTTTTATCACAAAACTCATAAACAAACTGAATGATGAGAGTGTGCTTTGATTGTCATATGTCAACGTCAGTATTATAAGCACCATTTAAAACTATTCTTAATTAAACACTTTGAGAGCCGGGGTACGATTTATTCGTATTTTGAAATCGGCCTAAAGCCAGCAGCTGTCGGTTGCCTTGCCAATGGGCAGATGATAAAATGGATGCCGATTTTGTGCATTTGACCTAAGGTAACCTCGCGCGATGAAAACGCTGGAAACACTGCTCGTTTCTGCGACAAGGTAGCGGGCTGGAGGGAAGTTTGTGCTGTACTCGACTGATTCCGCTATAAACAGGCCCGGATTTAGCTGATTCGAGGCACTAGTCTAATCCACTTCTGAGGCCTCCTCTCCCACTGTTACGAGGAAAAAATGGGAAAGCGTTAATTAATTTGCGCAAAGTCGAATATGACGAAATTGACGCTCTAAATGTACGGTCAATAAAAATTATAAATCCTTGCTAGAGCTCCCCACGATCATGTACTTAAGTTGCTACTTTCGACGCAAAAACGTTAAATGACACGTAATGGTTGAAATCGCACTGGTTGGCTGGCGGGATCAGCATGATTAATTTTTGCAGGCAAACCAACCGAAGACGTCAAGGTTAAATGTTTGACAAAACACCTGGCCTACGTTTTTCATAAGTTTCACATTTGTATTTTCTTATCTGTGCTCAAACGCCAAACACACTGCAGATATGTGTGGTGGCATAAAGACGTTAAAGCACAAATTGATAACCACCTTGCGACTTGCTTGCCACGGACATAAAAATCTTGCGCAAACAAAAAACGTCAAGTAAAACGACCCAAACAGTTGCAACTGCTTGGTTCACGATTCGCGTGTTTGTTACTTTCTCAGACTCCTAAGAATCGAACGTAACGAAACCGTCGCGCGAAAGGATGTGAGGTTTTGAACCGTAGCCAGAAAGCTTTCAACAGGCGGCTTTACATTTGCCCAGGTGGACTTCACATTCTGAAAAATTGATAAAATCTCCATTGATTTATAGTGTTTCATATTTAAATTTGGAGGGAATGAGCCCACCACAGCCCCCAAGGCGACGGGTCTAGTTTAAACACCCTTTATCCTGTCATTATTGAAATACTTACAAAAAGCTACAATTATCGAATCAAGTAAGGCTGAACAGAGCCCAGTAAACAACTTAAAAGTTTTTTCTTGGCGTTCATGAAACATCATATAGAAATCCATTACAATCTGTTTGCCTAAGTTTGTCACTTTAATGCACCGAACTCTTACACTGGGTAACTTCTCCTAGAACATTGCGACCTTTACTCCGTTCTTAATTCATTTGAATCTTGAAAAAAACTTTTCTGGGCAGTTATGATTGATTGTCACTCCCACACGCAAGGCGCTAGACTTTAAACATGCATCGCAGTAACATGGAATACGCAAATACATGAAGGAAGACGAGGATACATACATGGCGGTAGGAGAGAGTATACGCTTGATGGCGTAAATACATTTACTTTGATGAAACACAAGCTTTTGAAACACCCGCATGAACGACGTCATCATGCTTATTATAATGCAGTACTGTGATGATTTCCTACTACATTGATTTATAAAATGCATGAGGGAGTGGGAGGCTGCGAAGGACCAAGGGTCATCTAGGCTGCAGACCTACCAAGGGCGAAGCTGCTTATTGTGTAAAGGGGACAGTGCATAAAAGTTAGTAAAAGTATTTTGCTCTGGCTATCCTGTAGAACGTAATATGGATAATGCGGTTATACGGTAAATTATTGTATTGAGTAACGTCTTCAATTCCACACGCAAGGCGCTTGAATTTAAGCATGCATCGCAGTAACATGGAAAACGCAAATACATGAAGGAAGACGAGGATACATACATGGCGGTAGTAGAGAGTATACGTTTGATGGCGCAAATACATTTACTTTGATGAAACACAAGCGTTTGAGACACCCGCATGAACGACGTCATCATGCTTATTATAATGTAGTTCTGCGATGACTTCCTACTACATTGATTTATAAAATGCATGAGGGAGTGGGAGGCTGCGAAGGACCAAGGGTCATCTAGGCTGCAGACCTACCAAGGGCGAAGCTGCTTATTGTGTAAAGGGGACAGTGCATAAAAATTAGTAAAAGTATTTTGTTCTGGGTATAAAATGTAATATGGCAGTTAGTGATCATCAAGCTAAGAAGTAAGGGTCCACGTGGTTATTTAAACTAATTTCCACTAAGTCATCATCAGACCCAAACGTGGTTTTGTCATTTTCTGCTGTTACCTTTCTTTGTCTCTTTGGGGTAGAGTTCTGTGATTGCCAGTTGGCAAAGTGACTTTTGTTTGCTATTCAAGCTCATTAAGATTTTCTCGCATTAGCTCAGCATGACAGCTGTACAAACTTTCGCAAGTACTGAATAGTAATCTGATTTCTGAATGACTTTGAAAAAAATTAAAATGGAAAAAATCACATCTAAAAGTACCAAACGAGCTTTACGTAACAGAAACGCTAACAGTATTGCTCAGAATAAGCAGCTATATTTTATTGTAGGATAATGCTGCTGTAGTCCTACACAAAGCTCTTATCTGCAGCACAACCTTAAGCTTCGAAAAGGTGCGTTTCAAACACGAACAGGCACAAGCTCCTTCGCCTGATGCATACGTAACAATCGGTACGACTCAGCAAACAGAGGAAGCAGGCAACGTGCTTTGAGTATATCGACTCAATCAGGGCTCCGATTGCTGTTTTTTCCACCCAGATCTGCCTTTTTTCGAGTGTATCTGACTGCCTAGGTTTAATTATGAGAAATCCCGTTAAATCTGTTTTTGAGAATATGAAATTGGGAATTAGCTACAGTAAATCTAATAGATCATCCTGTCGTCACAGTGTTCGTATGCGATCATCAGGTGAAAAAAGTTCTTATATCGGTGAAACAAAGCATGTTCAATCAATGTTGCACCCTCCCACCAGTATCAAAACCAAATACTGAAAGTTGCTTGCGATCCGGTAAAGTCAGTCATGCAGTTGGATGCACAGCGAAAGTAACGTGAATAAGTAACAAACGGTTACGTAAACATTTGAAAGATTTACAGTTGGGTGAACTACGTAAAAGGTCATTGTCTCAGATGCCAATTGAAGGAATTGAATATTGATGAAACAATGTTTTAAGAATGAATCTTAAAACTTTTTGGCTACTCTATGCATGCAAAATAAAATAAAAAAACGATTTCCATTGCAGGAAAGATATACTGTCAACTTAGGTATTAGATTCCGTTGCAGATCAAGATTTCACAAAAGATCCAAGCGCAATAGAAAATGTGAAAAACGGTTATTGGATACATAAGCCTGAACTACTGAGAAATGTCATTAATAGAATATGTCACCAGCGTTACATAAAATGTGTTGAGCAATATGATCCAAATGTTACATGTTCATGCTGCGGACAAAAATTTGAAAGAAGAACTTTAAGTAAATCAGGATTTTAATCACTGGTTCACCTCAGGTATTTTCATTCGGTCTCTTTTGCAAATTAAAATTTCCGTTTTTTTTGGCAGAGAAATGTTTTTTTTTGTCTACAATCTGAGTGTATTAGAAATTACTGAATGGGAGCCCTGGACACAATACTCGGCGACTCGGCATGTGGCTTGACCAACGGTCGTACTGACATTCATGCAAAGTCGTTGAAAGACCCTGGCATTATCAGCACTGGATCTGATTAGGTGAAAAAATTAAGACATAAAATTTGGCGAATATTTATCGATTTGATCATATACCGGCAATTAAATCTATGCATACCACAGTTTCCTGGTGGCCCCCTTGGATCTTGAGGCCCTAGGCTGAAGCCTATATAACCTATAGGTAAATCCGGCCCTGGCTATAAACCTAAAGTTTCAAACGTTAAACCTATCAGTGGAACCAGAGAGGGCTTTTTCAGCCACGAGACTATTTGTCACAAAACTCAGAAACAGACTGAATGATGAGAGTGTGCTTTGATTGTCAAACGTCAACGTCAGTATTATAAATATCATTAAAAAACTGTTCTTAATTAATAATTTGCTAATAAACTGCGCAGGGACCAACAGTAGTAATTTCACAATGATATTGAGTTTTTATCGAACAAAATCACATTCATTTCACAACCCGAAAAAAACGGGTTTTCCCGTTTTCTTCTCAGCTACCCAAAACCCGGGATTTTAAATTTTGTTCTGAATTGGAAACACTGATGTCTACTCAGTTTACAAATATATCCTCTGTTTAAATCAGAAGCTGGTACACATCCTTTTCGCTATCGTCGGCTACATTGCGTTTATTTTTGTGAATTACGGCCGCAGTGAGTTCAAGTTATTATTATATTTTTGCCATTGCCGGCCGCTTTTTAAAGTTTGGGCATTTATTTGACAAATAACTCAAAATGGATTGATCTGTCAATAATGACAACTGGTATTTCAAAAAAGGTACACTTTTGGCATAAAAGATATTTCCAAAAGTTGGCTAATTTTTGAAAACAGTTATTTTGTCAATATTTGCCAAATTTGTCAGCGTCTGGCAACCCTGATTGCGTCTGTGATTACCTGAGTAAGGCTGGGAATTTTACAGGTGGAAAAGAAACAATGGAACAATAGTATTATTAGGAACGAATAGCATTGTTGATACAATATCATAGTAGAGGCTGGCTAATAGCCATGTAAATTCTGTAGTTCAACGAAGTATAAAGCATTGTATATTTTAAATCCCTGTTTCTACTTCGATAGCTTTCAAAAAGGGCAAATTTATTCTTAGGGGCAACACTGAGGTTTGGGGGAACAGTTGTTCCAAGCAGTACCCTGAATCCGTCACTAGAAAAACCGATAAAATATGGTTCAACGTCCCTACTGGAGTGTGGCTTGCTTGTATAGATATAACACTGTCAGTTTTTCAATGTTTTTGATGCAGATGCCCTTGCTTGTGTTTATCTTGCAGTTTATTGCCTCCTAAAGTGTCATCTTTGCTTTAAGGCAAACAGTAAAGATAAATTCTTGTTGCAATGCCGCTGAAATAGACTATTGCAGAATATTGGATTTAACAGGCATTTTTTCATTTCGCCCGATGGTAATTAGTATCAAGTTTTCCAACTCCAACCAAAATCATTCAAAATGCTGCTTCTGTAGGCTATGCTGCCAACTTACTGTAGGAAAAGAAACGAAGCTGGCATTAACATGCAGGCAGATTTGAAGGAAGTAGCAAGCATGAGTATTGCCTTAAAGGCCGTGGCGGATCTAGAGGGGGGCAGTTTGGGGCAACTTTCCCCCCACAAACCTCTGTGGCGCCCCCTTGAATGGCGCCCCTTTTTTATAAATGCGTCCTTTTTGGTGCCCATGGAAGTAGAAACAGAAATAAAAATATAATATAAAATAAATATTGTTTTTCGCTTCGTTAAACGTTAGGATTTACGTGCTGGACTTTACCCAACCTCTCAACCAACAGCGTGAACAATGCTATTGTTGCGTAATAGTACCATTGTTTCGTCATTTCTTTGCCACAGGAGAACTGTCCAGCCTTACGTTACGTAGTCGCTTTCGCTTAAAGCAGTTCTCGACTTGCCGCTGGGCTCGGGGGCGTAACGAGGTTACATGGCACCCGGGGCAAGAAGCAAAGTTTGGCGCCCCCATGTTCGAACCTGAGGTTTTTCGTAAGCATTGTGTTCTGTATTGAAGACAGTACTTGTGATATTGTTGGGACTTTTCGGCGCCCTCCACAGTCATTCGGCGCCCCATAGTGAATCGGCGCCCGGGAAATTGTGCCCCCTGTTCGTTACGCCAATGTCTGGGCTGTACGAAATTGGTCTGCATTTTACAAGTTTATTTCTCATGCGTGCTGACAGCCTCGAAAGGAAAAGCAGCAGTGAAAATAGGAATGCAACATGGAAAACTTGTAACTGACTCAAGATTTTACAAGCCTCAAACATGAAAACGAAAGACCAGTTTCAAGCCTGTTGCCAGTGCAGTTCGCGAGTGCGCAGTATGCCTACAGCGTAGGCTTGCAACGTAAAGGTGAGTTGATGAGTTTCTTGACGGAACTAAGCCTCTGACTGAATCATAATGCAGCGTCTAAAAAGCTATAGATGTATACGTTAGCAAACAACTTGTCACTATGTGACAAAAATGCATTGAACGTGCTCGATTACCTCAAAGAATTATGACCTAACTATGCAGACGGGCAATTTCTCACTCCATATACACGGACAACGCAGAGGAGTATTGACTCACTGCTTGGGGCGGAACGAGGTTAGATGGCTCCCGGAGCAAGAACAGTGGCGATTCTAGAATGAAAAAAGTTGGGGGGCACTGCGGGGCAAAGGAAAAAGTGGGTGGGAAACATAAATGTCTATCGTGCATGGTGATTTTTCATTGTTTTGAAGATTAAGTTGCTATGATTTACCTTATCAAACCCAACATAGGCTTGTGAATATCATTAAAGATGAACTAGCGTTAATATTCACCAGG
>Ga0210059_1017528_pt1 | contig 10191 bp, 3 predicted proteins | sample Ectturendosymbi2_FD_188042 | JGI IMG/M metagenome (GOLD analysis project Ga0210059, IMG submission 188042) | Ecteinascidia turbinata endosymbiont from Florida, USA - Sample 2 (SPAdes) (version 2) | ecosystem: Host-associated > Tunicates > Ascidians > Unclassified | place: Key West, Florida...
AAAACTGTAGGCAAAGCGAGTTTTCAAAACTTGCTTTCAGTCATGTCATTTATCTTTTCGTTGTACCTTTGAACTTTTACTTAATTGTGTACTTAGATCAGTCATGCTTGGGTGAGCACACACCAATCGGGGTGGTTAAATCGCAAGCCCAACATAGCAAAGTTGTTAATTTTCACACCCTTCTAACATATTATTTGGAAACGGGACGCCAACACCACTATGTTTTCCTGAAAATACAAGGCTTCACAAACAATGTGGTGGTTTTCACACATGAATTGGTTAGGTGTGCAACGTATGAGCGATTACGGAAGCTAAACATACAAAATGCAGATTTTGACAGTGAAAACTTCATTTTACAAGAATGAAACCATCATTTTTGAAATAGCACCCCAGAAAACATGGGATTCAAAAAAAAAAGCACCAGTTTATCTTAAGGGGGAGGCTGTACAGAGCAGAAATCATTCAAGCGTGACCATAAAACTCAAATTTATTAAAAAATTGAAACGTCTGCCATTCGGTAACCGCTTGACCGATTTTGTTCAAATTTTTTTGTTGGTTGTTATTTTTGAAGCTCTTTCAAATGAGCCCACTTTCATCAAAATCTGAGAGGGTGGGTGAACATTTTTAATTTTTCTGTTCAATTAAGCATGGACTGACCCTTGGATCAAACTTGGCAGCAAGCACAACATTTTGCATTGGCATGACACTAGCATTTACATTAAAATAATTTTCCCACATGGTGAGATGTAGTGAATGTTAAAACACGAACGAAGCGAAGGGCTTGCAATTGCATGAAAAAAATCCTTACCAACAGCAACAGCGATTGGCCAAATCAAATGCGATATGGAACTGAGACATTAAAAAAAAATGTTTGAATGGCTGTTGGCACAGGAAGAAATTCCAGGTAGAAACTCTGGAAAAAAAAATTTCAGCAGTTAATATGTGTTTGAACTTAGATTAAATTACATTCTTTTATGAAAGTTTCGAACATATTGTCTCAAGGCACATTTTGGTCAACACCATCAATTTTCTGGTGGAAAATATGTATTCCTTACGACAAGTGTATGGACATAAGTTTGACAAATTTTAGTTTTTTTAGAATAAGTTTGGTCATGTACCAAACAATTCCACTGAGCAGCTAATGTTTTTTACGTGATGACAATTTTTTGAAAGTTAAGATAGTTCATAATTGCCTGGATATGGGGGTTACTAGTCTGATGTACCACCGCAAATAAATCAATAAATTTCATTTGTTTTTGTGAAAGTCTGCTTGTTAGTAATAAATGTGTGCAATTTAGGTGATTTTCACTAATATCGCAGTACTAAGACTCAGGCTAGAAACAACCATCTTAGGTTAATCTGGATGGATTTTCCACCTAAACCAGATAAAATCGTCAGTCAAGTCGAATCCAGATTGACTGAGGTTTACTGTATTTTTTAAAGCAGGTATAGACATTGATAATAGAGTTTGTAAATTGTAGTTAGTCAAATAATCATAAGGCAGTGGCTATGGATACGCCTGTGGATCTTGAACTTCGAAAACTTATTCATGTACGCCACCTGTGACGTAACAGTAACGCACAACGAGAGTGCAGTGGGCTTGGTAGAAACGAACTAAATGTAAAAGATAAACCCTAAACCTATCCTTAACACTAACCCTTAAACGTAACACGTAAGCCTGAACAAAAATAAAGAAAAAAAACAAAATGAAAGTCGGCAAGGTGAGAGTCGAATCGAAAACCATTGGCGTAGTACTAGTAGCTGTGACGCATAACCCTTAGGCTACGAGATCCACACAATTCGAATGACTAACTGACCTGGTTTTATGTGAATTGTGTCAGGACGGGTGTATCCGTAGTCACTTCCTAATCTTAAAGTCAATGCCACTTTATTTATAAATTGTAACTGAGGAAGTCTAATCCAATTGAATTACTGTGACATGGTTTACCAGTCACTCCTAACACTAGTGGTTTTGTTTTCTTGATGCAGATTTTCAGCTTGGATTGTAATGGAAGATCTTCCAGAAGAAATATTAGAGGTGGTGTTTTGTTACCTTTCCCCTTACAGAGAATATGACACCGCATCACTTGTTTGCAAAAAATGGAATAGTGTTGTGAAAAGGATGCTCAAGCAGTTGACAACTAATTTCAGTTCTGCCTTGCAGTCTGGTGTTACAGAATGGTGTTGTATTGAACAAGATAATCAAATTACTTCTGTTTCACCACGAGTTGGACAGTCTACCTGCTATAATGACTTTACTCGTAGTTTGTACCTTTTTGGGGGGAAATCAGCATCTCGTGCAAATGCTGGTTTTAACGATTTGCTAAAATTTGATTTGCATACTTTTAAATGGCACAGACCTCAAATCAAGGGAGCCATACCTCCTCCTAAATTTGGTGCTAGTTTGCAAAGCTATAAGCATTTTCTTATACTTTTTGGTGGATCATCTCTTCCACCTACAAACACATTAGGCAGAGGTCATGCTGAATATTCTAATGAACTACATGTGTATGATACAAGAAAAGAAACGTGGACGTTAAAGTCATTTCTGGAAAATGAGTGTCCCCCACCACTTTGCTTTCCATGTTCATGTGTGTTGGAAGATGAAGATGATCCTCAGCTAGACTCAATGTTTGTGTATGGAGGATACAGGATGTCTGCAGACAATTCCAGAAGCACTGAAATATGGTGCTTGAATCTTCATCTTTTTAAGTGGGAAAGACATTATGTAAAAGGTGATTTGCCAAGTGCAGTGAATTCACATTCTTCAATGTGGATGTGCAGGCTACAAACTAAAAGCTATTCAAATGCATTATTTTTGTTGAACTATAATTTATCTTGTTACCAAGCATGGAAACTTCTGCGAACTAGTTTCATTGACTGGATTAGTGTGAAGGTAGATTTCCAGCCTAGCCCAAATGGCTATGTTCCTACTATGTGTACACTTCATGGTCAGACATGTGCTTTGATTGATGGCATGGTAGCTATTTTGGCTAATCCTGGTACCCCACATATTATGCCACTTATGCATGAAATTAAAAAATTCAAGTTGCTGAAAAAAAATGAAATGTCAAAATCCAGTCAAAGCCAATTGTCTACGTTAAAGAAGCCAAGTGATGATTGTGCAATTAATAATTTTTTGTGTGTTTTTTTACTGGATTTAAAAGATATAGAAACTAATAATGTTGTTCAATGGATTGATCAGCTTCAAGATGGGAAGTTAAAACCTTGTTTTATTGGACGTTTGACTTCTTCTAACATTCATGCTGTACTAGGTCGAGGAGAAATAGTTTTACATGGAGTATTGAAGCATGGAAATTCAATTTCTATGGGTTTGTACAATGTTAGACAAGCATTTAGCTAAACTGCACATATTTCATTCATTAGCTTCAATGACATGGTGAATAATACTGTGTATATCAATGGTTCTCAACTACTGTTCTGAGAGCCAAATGTGGCTCTCCAGCACTGTTTGTACAGCCCTCAGCAGTCTTTTAGTAACACCTCTAATGTTCTGTGTATCAGACTTTGTTCTGCAATAAAACCAAATGTGTTAATTGACTTGTATTAAAAATTTTTAGTGTGGTTTTCTGACAAAGTCTTAAGTTCAGATTTGGTTCCCGTCAGCAAGAAGGTTGAGAACCACTAGTCTACATCATTTAGTAAATCAGTAGGTTTAATTCAATTTTTGTGGTTACACTAAGCACACATTTTTGTTGTTTTCTTGGTGTTTATTTGCATTGCAAAGTAATGTTCCAAGTATTTTTTTAGTTGTTGTAGATGATTTACATGATAATGACGTGTACTTCCGTAGCATTGTTTTAGTTCTATAGCAGTTAATTGTTGTCTAAGAAAAACTGCCGGACCATGCACATGCATGTTCTTGTAGGAGTTGTGTACATGCATTTTTTCCCATGTGAGTTTTGCATATGCTATACATGAGAGTTCATATATTTGGTTGTAAAACACTCAATATAGGATCATTCTATTATAATTCAACAAATATTTTGCAATTTTTCAACCCATGGTCTTGGATTTTTATAATTTTTAGATATGTTTTTCTACACAAAATTCTAAGCTCAATGCAAAAAAAATTTTTGAAATCGGATGTGTGGTTCTCAAGTTATGAGGGGTTTAATTTTAGAAACCACTAGGTGGCGGCAGTGATACCAAGAAAGAAAAAACTGCTTTTTTGTGATCTACTATTGTTAAAGTTATGATGAAACATTCAATTCCACCATTTTCAAGGTCAAGGATTTCAAAAATGCAAGTTATTTTAACCTATCATCACCAGAAAAAGTTATAGCAGGTTTCAAAAATATTTGGTGTCAGCCAAAAACTGTCTGAAAACCTGTGTGGGCAACAATTTTTTCCATAAATTTTTTCAAAACTTATTCTCAGGAGGTTAATCTATCACATGAAGAAAAAATACATTGAACTAAGATTACATTTTTCTAAATTTTTCCTTTTTTCTACTATGGGGGTCATTGTATTAGTACAAATTTTATAATTAAACCTTTGCATTTCAAAGTTTGCTGGTGATACAAGTAGTTTTCTAAGTCTTAATAATAAGAAATTGTCAAAAAAACAATACTTATGAAAAAACACAAAATTTAGCGTAAATAATTTTTACAAGTACCTTCCAAGTTGAAGTGTTTGTGAAAATTTGAAAGAAAAAAACAACACAACTAAACATTGCTGCAAAGAAGCATCAAAGGATCAACAAACTAAGCAAGAATGCACTTGCTGCTTGGCACAACATGAAGTTTAGAACAGTGTCATATATAGCAAAGTCCTAGCACATATCATTCAGAGCTGCTACTTTGCTTACCACATAGTAAACTGTTTGGGAACATTACATCTGTTCAATATCTGAACCGGCTTTGTACTGTCTGCAAAAAGTATAACCTATAAATGTATTGAAAAGACACTTATGATTTTGATTGTAGTTTCTTATGTTTGTGATTTGTCAAATAACAGTTGCATGGTGCATCACTGTTCAAAGTGTCATGGAAAAAGTGCTTGAATTTACAACTTGGAACAAATGGAAGTTTTCAAGAAGATGATGATGTGTTTAAACAATGGGAATCAACTGACAGAACCAAACTGAACACACACTTCCGGTAGATGAGTTTATTGAACTAGCTGCTTCCAAAATTGATCATCTCACTGCTCTTTATATTTCCAAAATTCAGGTCCAATATTTTAAATTCAGAAAAAACAACCTTCCAGCAAACACAGCGATTGTTTTAGCAGGTTATGTAGAAAAATACTCTTTTGTAATTGAAGATGATATCCAAGGGTATCACTGGAATAAACAGCAGTACACTCTGCATCTGATTGTGATGTATATTAAAGGTTAAAATCTTTTTTTTTTCATTGAGACATTTCGGTCATTTTTGGCTGAGTCATTTTTGTCACTGAAACATTTTGGTCATTTGTCTCACAGTTGTGTTAAAATTCGCTGTAACAGTGTTTTTTAACCTATATTTTCAGACTTTCTGACCTAAATGACCTAATTTTTTTCGGTCATTTCCAAAACTTATGTTCTATGACTGAAAAATGACAGAAAAAAAACAAGTTCAATTGAGCGCATTTTGGTTCATTTCAGATGACTTGAACCATGACACGGTTTTTGTATATGCCCTTCAGGAAACTTTGACACACTACATTCAATTACACTTCCCTCCAGGGTTGTAAAAAAAACAGACTCAAAAAAACTCACCCAGGTTTTTTTAAAAAAGCCCATTTAAGAAAACCTAATGAAACCTACCGAAAAAAAACTCTGTACTTTTCCTTTGAAATATCTACTAAGAAGTAAAAAATAAAATAAGCAGGACACTCATACAGTTATCTGTAATTGTTTTTTCAATCAAACAAAACAAAAGTAACGAAGTTTAAAGGACTTGAAAAAAAGAGAACAAATTGAACAGTTTGAGTAAATTCTAATGGTTATCTTCTTCAGCTCTGCACAATCGGTATATTTTCACCAATTTTTCTGCCTTTTCTGCATCTAAACTTCTACTGATTTTGGAACATACCAAATCATATATTGAAAAAATACACTCTGTAGATGCTGAACTAGCAGGGCATGCACATAAACTTGACATGAAACTGCAGAGTTTGTGTGGGAGTGGGTTCTTCTCTGTTTGCTGTGCGCATGCTTGCCAAGCCTTACCATTTAGGAGTGAACTGACCAACAACACATTGTGAAATCAAAGATGGGGTACATTGCTTTAACCTCAATTTTGAATGCCATAATAGGTATAACAAGTTATTAGTATGTAATTCTGAAAATAGTGATGTTGCATGATGGAATAAAAACAATTCAGTATGGGCCTTTTCTGTTTTCTTTGAAAAAAGAACAAAATCTTGTTTCTTTTCAAAAAACCCAAAAAATGGGTTTTAAAAAACACGGTGGGTTGTTTTTTTCAAAAAAAACCCGGGTTTTTCACAACCCTGCTTTCCTCACATTCAGCATTTCTGATCTGTATTACTGGCCAGCATGTGAAAACCGATGTTGGGTACAACTGTTTCACATAATTTGCAAAGTAAGCCAACCAGAGCTAAATGTGGCAGCTGTAATGGCAAGGAGTGCATTTTTGAAATACAGAGTGCCTAACATTGAGCAGATGAATGTTCCCAAACAGTTTACTTTGTGGAAAGCAAAGCAGCAGCTCTGAATGATATGTGCTAGTACTTTGTTATATATGACACTTGTTCTTTAACTTCACGCTGTGCCAAGCAGCAAGTGCATTCTTCCTTTACTTTGTTGATCCTTTTAAAGGTGTATGTTTTGTTTTTGGCACAGCTGTGTTTTTGATTTTCCGTTCAAATTTTCGTAAACACTTTAAAGTGGAAGGTACTTGCAAAAATTATTTATGTTAAATTTTTGTGTTCTTTTCATTAAGTATTCTTTTTTTTCAGAATTTTCTGATCAGTAAGGCTTGGAGCGCTACTTGTAATACTTGCAAACTTTAAAATGCAGGGATTTAATTACAAAACATGTGCTAATGCAATAATCCCCATAGCAGGAAAAGAAGAAAAAATTAGAAAACTGTAATCTTAGTTCACCAAATAAAAATCAAAAAACACCATAAATATTTTTTCTTTTTGTGATAGATGAACCTTCTGAGAACAAGTTTTGAAAAAAATTATGCAAAAAATTGTTGCCCACACAGGTTTTCAGACAGTTTTTGGCCGACACTAAATATTTTTGAAACCTGCTATAACTTTTTCTGGTGATGATAGGTTAAAATAACTTGCATTTTTAAAATCCTTGACCTTGAAAATGGTGGAATTGAATGTTTCATCATCACTTTAACAATAGTAGATCACAAAAAAGCAGTTTTTTTGTTTTTTGGTATCACTGCCGCCACCTAGTGGTTTCTAAAATTAAACCCCTCATAACTTGAGAACCACACATCCGATTTCAAAAATTTTTTTTGCATTGAGCTTAGAATTTTGTGTAGAAAAACATAACTAAAAATTATAAAAATCCAAGACCATTGGATTGACTCATTTTGTTGAAATATAATGGAATGACCCTATAGTATCATAATTTGACTATACCTAATGTTTTGCTAATGGTTTCTTAATCATCTTACACTTCATTGCCTAAGACGTATTTGTTCTGTACTCCCTTTTGATGTTACTATTTCTGTGTTGCTCAAAGTAATTATCTGAAAGTACAAACAACTCAAATGTTTTTTCTAGCCATTTTTATAATTTTCCCTATTTGTAACTTTCTGGTTGTTCTGAAAACATTGAAGTTACAGTGATTAGCATGTCATGACACTTTTGAACCATTAAATGTGCAACCTTGCTTTTTTTTATTCATACCACAGACAACTTTAGTGATGGCAAGTTATAAACAGTTAGATGTGTTAAATTTTTCCTGATTGATATCATTAAGCACACTGATCTTAACAATAAAGTTATAGCTTGTATATTTGGATCATAAAAAGTGTTGTTGTGCCATGTACATTTTCAGATCAAGCTCAGGTTGCAAGAATTCAAATGCAATTTGAAATCCTGGATTTTGTATGCTTGAAACATGTTTTTTTGAATTTTTTAAGATGACTTGAATACTGGCTTATTGCATCAACACTTCAAATTTAGCATTTTAGAAAATTTTAGCCTGATGCATCACTACCTCAAACTTCTCGTTTATGGATTTAAAAACTGCTTCAGTAATTTTTTTCAGCATATCAATGATATTCATTTGATTAACTTGTGTTAGTGCATACCTTTTGGGCCATTCCGTGTCAATTCTCAGGAAGTGGTCAGGTCACCCTCTCCAATTTTCCTGAAATTTTACTCAAATTGTCACTACCCCTATGATGAACATCTGCAAAATTTGAATGAAATCTGTCACAAAATGGCATGATTATAAAGCTTTTTAGTTGGGGGTGTTAAACTGGGGAGGCGCAAATTGTTCATATTTGGCCATGTTTAAAGCCTTATTACTGCCAAACTACATTAGTGAACAACCCCAATTTTTCAGGGATGCTATTAACTTTGCCAACTATTGAAAAAATACCATTATCTGCATTGTGACTTTCAAAGGTCACAGACACCCAAATTTGACTGTTTCTAGCTCTTGCTACAAATTTTCAAAAAATTTCAAACCTCGCCACGGTTTTATTTCTCGATATTTTTCACTCATATTTGGAAGAATTGTTGCTGATAAAATTATCTTTGACCTTAGAAAATTTTATTGCAAAATACCAAAAGGTTTGTGAGATATCTTAGGGCAAACTTGGCACGAAATGAAAAAACTAGAAAAGTGGGGTACCTTTGTCACCTCGGTTACCCATGACCGAAGTGAAAATTTGTGTTGAAAAATTTTCACATATTCATTATGATATGGCAAGTTTACCATACAAAATTCATGAATGGTTCTCAATGTTTTCATAGAGAAAAAATTTGACAAAGTTTGTGCAAAACTACAAATTTTGTGTAATACAGAGGTCTTAATATTCACTATTTTTCATCATACCATTGTTATTTAAGATAGCATTGTTACTTCACAAATTCATTATTAACTTCTAGAATTATATTATGTCATGTGCAAATTCAATTGCTTGTTTAAGTGGAATGAAGCTAAAAAAATTTGTTTTATTTCACTTACGGCCAGTCTGAACCAGAAATGCTAGAAAGTCGATCAAAGGCTTAAAAGACGCTGACTCGAGCCTAATTTCTAATGAAAACTTCAGCTTAACAGTTTGGCCTAGAGGTTGGGCCCTAGGCCAGGTAACATAAGCCAAAATGACCCAAAAACTGCTTCACTTACGACATCACTCACAAAAAGTTCTCAACCCCGGACCAAAAAATGTTTTTTCGAGTGCACACTGAAAGACTGGCTGATCTGTTTGAGCCCATGAACAGCTCTTTAGCACAATCAGTGGAGGAGCTATGGCGTTGGTAAGGCAACGGAAAAGTGCTGGTTTTGGGCTGAAATCCAGGTACGATATATTCGTAGACTGGCCGTGAAAGTGTTAAGTGAAATGAAGCAAATTTTTTTAGCTTCATTCCACTTAAACAAGCAATTGACTTTGCACAAGACACACTAGAATTCCATAATTTAATAATGAATTTGTGAAGTAACAATGCTAGGTTGAATAACAATGGTATAATGAAAAATAGTGAATATTAACACTTTGAGAGCCAGCCTACGATATATTCGTACTTCGATTTCAGCCTAAAAAACAGCAGTTTTCGGTTGCCTTACCAACGCCCTAGCTCCTCCGCCAATTGCGCTAGAGAGCTGTTCAACGGCTCAAACGGATCGGCCAGTCTAGGAGATTGCACTCGAAAGAAAATTTTTTTGGTTGGGGGGTGCGGATTGTTTGTGACTGACGTCATAAGTGAAGTAGTTTTAGGGTCATTTTGGCTCATGTTGCCTGGCCTAGGGCTCAACCGCTAGGCCAAAGTGTTTCGCTGAAGTTTTCATTGGAAAGTAGACTCGAGTCCTAGTCTTTTGAGCCTTTGATCGACTTTCTAGCGTTTCTGGTTCAAAAGTTATGATCTAAAATAAACAAATTAATTAATTAACTAATTAGCTAATTAGTCAAATATTTTTACTATCTTACATCACAACTTTTGAACCCGAAACCCCAGCAGGTCATCCAAAGTATCAAAAGACTCGGATTGTAGCCTAGTTTCCAGTAAAAACTTTAGCGAAATACT
>Ga0210059_1017529_pt1 | contig 10191 bp, 10 predicted proteins | sample Ectturendosymbi2_FD_188042 | JGI IMG/M metagenome (GOLD analysis project Ga0210059, IMG submission 188042) | Ecteinascidia turbinata endosymbiont from Florida, USA - Sample 2 (SPAdes) (version 2) | ecosystem: Host-associated > Tunicates > Ascidians > Unclassified | place: Key West, Florida...
GAACTTTACTCTTTCCATAAACGAAAGAGGAACTTCTCTGACAGATAATATAGCTCGACTGCAAGGCAATATGACCAATGTCTACATGGGATACGCTCTGTTGTCAAAGTAATGATAAACAGAATCAACTTGCAAAACTTTTTTTTACAATATAAGAGCTTCTGTTGAAGAGCATTTGTGAAAAAACTGTTACTAGCTGTTTTATTTACTACTTACTGGTTTTCAAAAACAAGACAATTGTTTTAGGGCTCAGTGGATGCTGACATTTTGGCTCAAAAGTTTACGTCAGACTCATTTTGCAAGATATCTAAGGTGTTGACAAATTGCATCATTTGAAAACTGTGAGTTTTGGAGAATTAGTCAGTGTATTTGAGACACTGTTTGTAATTTTTCAAAGCCGCTGATGGGTAAAAATTTCCTGAAATGTTTGCATGTATGAGGCCAACTAGTGTCACGTCTGTTCCGTCACCTTGCCGCTGATACAGTTAAGTAGTGATTCAAACATTGTAGCTCGTATAACACTATTGGAACGCGTAGGCTTCCAGGCGGACGCGCACAGCTTCAGGGTTATGTGCGAAGTTTCTTGTCACTTTAGTTGAATGATTCTTACAAACTTCGCAAATTATAGGTCTTATTGCAATATGGAATCACTCTATGGCCAAAACAACTTCATTTCTGCGCGGACTGCAAAACTGATTAATGCAAGTTGTGGGATGATGAATCCTAATCTGAAGTCGGAGTTGGTTTTGTCACACCAAATTTAGCCTCCCTGTGTGCAGTAGAAAGCGCCTTGGAAGCTCGGCAGGGGTCATTCCATTAGACAGAAGTTCTTAAACTTTTTCAGGCTCCCCTCCATTGGCGTCAGCCATTGATAACCGCGCCTCACCTAACCTCATTATAAAACAAACAAACAAACAAACAAAAACAGAACAGCAATTGCCATTATCCTGCTCTTCAAACCTGCCATATTCGCGACCGCCAGCAAACCTTTAACCACTCCCCAGAACACAGGCATTAGATTTTAGTGAAGTGAGTCAAAGCATGATTTTGGATTTTTGCAGATTTTAGATATGTTTGTCTTCAGAAATTCTAAGCCAAACTCGAGCAATATTAGTCTTAATCTAAAATTTTAGAAAGCATTACAAGTCAAAAAGATAAAAAACAGGAAACATCGACCTCTATTAACAGAGAGAATAACAAAAAACATGTTTTTTCTTTGTTTGATCGGTGAATAGAATCTACGTTAAAAACTGTTGCCTTTGCAGGTTTGTGGACAAGTTCAGACAACACTAATTTTTTTGAGATATTTATAATATGTTGTTTATGACCATGAATGGTCAACTTCATTTGGGTTTATGAAATCCATGATCTTCGAAATAATGGAATTGACAGGTTGATCATCTACCTTTAGTGGATCACAATTGATCTCAACATTGCCAATGCCTAGAGATTTCTGAACGTTTTACTTCCAAACTCCTGAAACAACCATCACAAATAAAAAAATTTGTTTATTGAGCTGAGAATTTGGCATTGAAAATGTACCCGAAGTTGTGAAAACCGAAGACCCGGGTTTAACTCACTTTGATGAATTAAAATCAATTACATAATAATATGTTTCCTAGGCACCAAGGCTGCTCCCTATTGCATGCAGGTATCACAAAATCGTGATGTGATGAAGGAAGTTTAAGCTTAGACTTGTATTCAGTGCCCCTGAATTAGCATAAATGAATTTCCAAGGTCCACGCGAGAAACAAAATTCTTGTCATTTCAAAGGTTACCCACCACTATTTAAAGCTGAATAGCTGTGGCTTTGAACTGAATTAATACAGGGACGCCGGAGCAGCTGTAGGGCAGGTGGGGGGAGTAAAATCGTTGAGGGCAATTGAAGCTTATAAGAAACAAAAGTCGTTTCTAGCTATGCTGGTTTCTGTTCAGCAACAATGTTGCTGGCAAAATTATAACATAAATTATAGAAAACCATTCTGAAGCTTCTAGGTTCGCGAAAAGCTGCAATAAATTTGTTTCAAGTCGATCTTGATAAACTTTGAAATTACCTGTACTCAGGCTTGTCCATGCGAATGTCATTCCTATGGGAATCCCATGGGAAACGTCCCATGGGATGGGACAGGCATAAATTGCTATGGGGTGGGAATGGGACAGATAAATATGTCCCACGGACAACCCTAGGCTTGTCCATGGGAATGTCATTCCTATGGGAATCCCATGGGAAACGTCCCATGGGATGGGATGGGACAGACATAAATTGCTATGGGATGGGAATGGGACAGATAAATATGTCCCATGGACAACCCTGCCTATACTGTTATGAAAAGGCACCTCTACCCCATTACCCTACCTCTACCCCCGTTACCCCCGTCATACCCCAGTTATCCGGCGTGCCTGAACTAATATACTACAGAAGGCACCTTTGCTGCTCTGTAATATACTACAGAAGGCACCTTTACTGTGCGTACGTGCGTAACGTGATTTTCTGTAAGAGCTAAAGAGAAAAACCAAACGCCACAGAGCTCCAACTTAGGATATCGGAGGAAACTACACTCAACGCTACGACACAGCAGTTCATAACTGCATCAGCCTGAGCGTTAAAACAGGCGAGTGAAAAGAACACTCATCACTATCTCAGAGCACTTAAAACTACACTTTTGCATTTAGTCTACAAATAAACAAGCAAAAAGTATGCGAAAACAATTGATCTCCTTTGCTCAGGTAGTAAAGTTTTTGTAACATATCAAACTAAAGGGAGGGGGTTGGCCCCAACCCCCCTTGCGTACGCCCTTGGCCACAAAATTGGAAAAAGAAAAAGAAGGTAGGCGGATTGATTGAAGTTTTGCCGAGCATATTCTGACTTGTTGAAAAGAAGCGGTTGCAACCCTCAATTTGAGTTTTTCTTAATTCATTTGTGTGTTTCAGTATTTAATGACAAGCACATTTGAGTAAATCAAGTTCTCTCAGAAAAGAAGGCACTCAGCGACAGTAAATAATCATCGGGTGATAAGCGATAACAATAAGGTTGAGAACCACTAAATAAACCATCATATAAGGTCACAGGATATTTACACTCCACGCTGGTATTGTTCAGATGAAAAGCAAATACTAGCCGGTAGTGTCGCAAAATGATCATCACTCTCTCATTCGTCTTCAGTGGTGGAGCATAACTCGCAATGTTTTTGATCCGTTGCCATAAGTTCATGCTTTGATATTTTATGTGCAATAAAAATCTTCATCAATGTTTGGTCCCACCACCATTCATTCTAATTTTTAACGACTGAGCACGTAAGGCACTTCTCTAACCACAAGATAATTTTAACGACTGAGCACGTAAGGCACTTCTCTAACCACACATAAAATTAGAACACGTGTTTTATCACCACCAGAAGCATTCCAGGAAGGGCAATACCAATCCAACCGTGTCAACACAGTTACTATAAATCTATACACTTCATACAACACTGCAACTAGATGCGACAAAACTTCATGTGCAAAGGAAACTGTAGTTACTTTACATGACGTAGTTGCTGGTACATTACATTCCAATTTTTTTTATTTTGAAGACAGAAGGACGAAAATTCTGAGTTTTATTAAGCGTTGTCTCAAAGGTTTTTTCCTTTACAGTTAAGTTTAAAAGGCAACATGATTCTTTTTTCAATGCTTTCGTTTCCACAGATACCCTGGAAATGTCAAAACAAGCCAAGACGAAATAGAAGCTTACATAAGGAACGTACTGCAGCGAGCCTCAGGTAATTCAAAAACTTTGAACAAGCACCGAAAATTTAAGGATAGATTGAAGTATTCGTCGGTATGAATTGGCACATGCAACTCAGTGACCAAAATAACTTGAAAATACTGTCATGAAATGCATTTTTAAGCTATTTACTTTCGTAAATTTTGGTTGTAATGCTGAATTTTTCTGAAACGTTAGAGGAAACAAGTATGATTAGCACTAACAAAATTATTGGGCGACTGCTACTGATCGCATGGAAGCTTACAATTAAACTTCAGATAATTTCGTAATGTCAGTAAATGACTTTCAGGCCATCAAGAGTAATACGTGATTGTTTTATATGTGAAAACATGTTGATTCTTTACGTAAACAGTTTTATGTAATGAAGGATTCTTGCAAAATGTTTCAAAGAGCTACAGTGAGCATTCTCTCTTTTCAAGTTATCACGCTTAAATCTGTTATATAACAATGGTTTCCTATCATAATGCGTTAGCACGGGCAAGTAAGTTATTATGCAACTTGGCTTTGTCACAGATCGATTAGCTGCATGTCACTCACTCTACAATGTCACACCTGCTTTTCCTCTAGGTAGGTTTGAAATACCTCACGGTTTTCAGAAACCTCTTTATAAAGTTGTGTTGGTCCCACACCACGAAGAAAGCAAGCCAAGTTGGAGATGTAATCACGCCACTTGGTCCTAGTCGACCTCTGGGCCAGTCTTGTCGTCATGGATTTCCTCCCCAAACAAAGCTCTAAGTCCCGCAAATTGAAATATGAAACATGGTAAATTAGTGGAGTTTTTGTCAAATTTACAATATCAATTCCCCCTGCACAAACAGAGAGCCCCCTAGTGAAGTCTTTCTGGCGACGGTTCTGCTCTGGGCTGCTTTCCCGTAGGTGTGGCCATAAGAACTCGTTCTGCAAAACTTTCCTCGGCATTCTGGTCATTGTAGTGAGATCTCTCTATTTGGAGGGAATGTGGCCGGACGTTCAATATTTTTCGAATTTCACAGCTTCTCACTTTATTTCGAAATGACAAGCGTCACAACATGAACTCTTCACAAAAATTCCACCTCTGCCCTTTGCATTTGAGGTAATACTTACTGAGTCATTACCCAAGAATATGACATCGATTGAAAAACTGAAAATTTGAAGTGGTTGAAAGTTCCCATTTTGTGACCACGTCACGACTAAGCTCACACAAAACTTCATTTGTTTTATCAATCCATGTATCAATCTCCTTCTTCTGCATTGCTCCACCTGTGAAATGTGAATATCACCACAAGTTAAGGGTTAAACTTCTCAACCTGCAGCAGTGTATTACTGTTCACTTGAAGCATATACTGTCTTACATATCTAGAAAGACGAAATAACTCGGCCTTTTTAGTGCTAATTTTCAATATAGCTTGGTCGCACGCAGCTGAAACCCGTCCACGTGCATGCTGAAGGCCCCGTTCAAAAGATGAAAGCAGCACCAAATCATCCGCAAAGAGCAATTGATTGATCTCGCTGCTTCCACCAGTAACACTCTCGTCGTTTCGGCTGCATAACTACGTACCCAATTCATATGGAATCTATAGAGGGATGATGACTGCATACACCCTTGTCAAAGTCTACTGCCCACGGTGAACTGTTGTGATATAACTCCGCTGACACTGACACAAACGTTTGAGTAGGAATGCAAAGACTTGGCGTCCAGTAACAAGTGGCCGTCAATGCAACACTCACTACCACGTTTTTCGAGATACCCGGTTGTACTCTTTTTGAGGTCGACAAAACATGCGTAGACTAGACATTTTTGCATACTCCTGAGGTTGCTCGAAAGTCTTTTAAATAGTGAATATTTAATTTGTTGTGCTACATCAAGGACCAAAACCCACTGGGTATCTTCCATTAAAGGTTAATTAATTCCCTGCATCTTTTTTCAAGACGCTTGGCCTATAGTATTCCATGACGGCTAAGGAGAGAAAAGCCGAGTAGATGATGTGTTATTTCTTGTCTTCCTTCTTGTGCATGTAAATGATCATCCGATCCTTCGGTGATCATCCAGCACACCACGGCACATGGCACACACGAGATAGCTAAAGAACACCTCAACTCAAGGTATTTCACAACCTGGATCATTCGCGGCCTTCAGTGTTTCGACAGTTGAAGACTTCGATCGCGGTAACAGCATTTTTCTATTACGAAATTTTTCTCCCCTTTTGTGTGTCGAACGAAAGTGACTGGGTTCAAAAGACTTTTGAAACATTCTCACCTTCTGGGAAAAATGTCCGCTGATTGTTTCGTAAGACGCCGTTTTGGTCGTTGATGTATATAGCAGTCATAGATCCTCCCAGCGGATACGTCGGATGTGTTGCCTGTAATTGGAGTCAAACTTATGCCTGAAATTATCCCAAGACTTCATTTTTAATTTTTTGCAACTGCATCTGCGTACTTTCCTGCCTCAGCATACTGCGAACGTAAAGAAAGTTCGACTTTGTTCTGAAGCTAGGCCTTGTACACTACGGTCGTTGTCCGGATAACATCTTTCACCTCCTGGTTCCAACAAACGGCTACTTTTCTGCAATATGTGGCACAACGAGTCGTTTCTGTCCACATTCTCGAGCAGCTGATGAAGGTGCTACTGTTTCAAACAGCCGCCACTCCACTTTTACGTCCGTTGTGCATTCTGAGAGTTCTCGTAACAAGGACCATACACTGGTTGCAAAGGTCTTTCTTACATCGTTGTCCACCAGGGCCCTTCCTTCCAGTTTATTCGGTAGGACGTCTTACCGAATAAAGTCTTGCGCGTTCATGTAGGCTGTTATTGTTTTTCCAGACCTAGACCTACCTTGCAGACAACCAAGATGTGATCGTTTTATAGTCATGAACCTCTTTTGACACAAACATCCAACACCAATTGAACAAGTCAGTGAAAACGATGCAGAAATTTATGAGTGTCCGTTGAAGCAAGTAATCTCTATACAAAGTGTACTCTTGCAATGGTCTGTGTGGGAAGAAAGTGTCCATGATGTACCAAGCGTTGTTTCAACAGAGTTGAAGCAGGAGCCTTCGGTTGTCATGCAGTGTAGGCTAGCATCTCCATGTTTGCAAATCACACCGTTCCCTACTCTACGGTCGTTTTCAACGTGCACATTGAAGTCTCCCATAAAGATCGTGGATTCCTTACACTGAACATTTCTCAAGACGTCATTAGTATCCTTCACGAATGCCGGGTAGAGTGTGCTGGAGCTGTAGCATAGCCAGGGTAAGGTTTTAGGAGAGGTCAAATATTTTTGACTTTAAACGAGCAACAGCACTTGGTGTGTGATCGTTTCGATATGAATAGTACATGTAGCAAATGCAAACGTACAAACCCGACTGGAGTTCAGGCCGTAACCTGTATCAAACACAGGAAGCGGTCTAGCCACTTCATCATCAATATGCACCACACCCTTTAACGCAGTTGGATCCATTCATCAACACAGCCTGCCAGCTGAGGGACAGGAAGTATGCCTACCCTGCTATGGGGATAATGCGTTGGCTCAATGCCTGATTAAAAGAGTTTCCAACTTTCCACCCATCAACCAGCTCCACAGTGTTAGAACTACGACGCTTAGCAGATGTGAAGCCAAGAGCACCCAGCATTTTCTCAGTTCATCACTTGTCGTCAAGACTGCCTTTTCGCGGTGTCGAAGTCTCCCAGAACAGAAGCGCTCTACTTTGTTCCTTTTCGCCTCCCGAGATGCGCAGCGGGCGCAAGGTCTCAACTTGTGGATGGCTGATAGGAAACGCAGTGGCGAAGCCTCGAATGTGTCTCTCTGCCTGAAGACCCAGTTTTATTGATTTTACACATTTTATGGTGGTAACCGCCCAAATTATACCGCTGGTTAGACCGATTGCACCATTTACGCAGCCACTTTTGCCGAATCATGGGAACCACGGCAGGGTGTTGCTGTGGGCACACTTACGTTGGGGAGGCCTCGTGTTGAGCTACTGCATGAGTAGACATGCAACAAAGTAGAAGCTATCGTTTGCGCTTTCACTTTTCTTTCGATATGGAGCGGACGATTTTTTAACCCGTCTACCTTGTAACTATTACATTAAAACTTATTTATTCGTCATTCATTGACACACGCTATTTATAATTAATAGACTCATTACTTCCAAACACGTCGACATGAACTCAATCCCATAAGTCACGCCACAGAACTGCAAGCGACGTCTTAGCACTGAGAGCGTAGCGCCTCACACAAGGTAGCATGCATGCAGGAAACGTTCTTCATGGCCAAATATACAATGCCTGGCGACATAATGGGATATGAACACAAAATTCTACAAGTTTCACAGGCGAGCCCCACAAATACGTGAAAGAGTTAAAAAAATCGGTTTGCGCAACTTTTATTCATCCAGGAATCAGTTTATTTAATATTATTTTAGAGGGTCAATACCCCGATTTCTATTGCAAAGCGTCAAGTATTTGTTAAAGAAAAACGCTTCATTTCTTTCACATTTTTCACGTTTTCTTGCGACTGGCCATTTGACAGTGTACGAGTCTACTTCAATACTTTGCATATTGCAAAAGCTTGGCTACTTCTCTGAAAGAGTGCAACAAACGCCAACCCAAAGTCGACTTTTTTGACAATCTTGAATGTCATTGCAATGGCTCAAAGGCCCGAATTTTGACCACAACTTGCGACAGATTACGCAAGAGACCCGATCAAGGCCTCAGAAGATGCGGATTTTCGTTAAGCTTATTTAAAAACTCGGGTAAATTCGCCCTTTAAGATTATTCACACCACCCGCGACGTCGTGCTGCCCCACAAAAAATTCAAATTAAAAAGAGTATTTTTTTCGAAAACTGGAGGACTTTCTGATGATTCCATTAGACCTCTAGCGCTACGTGTTGGCGAGTTATGACTGTAAACGTCCAAGCCACTTAGATGGTTCGCAGGTGCGTTTTAGACAAAGTTTACGCTTGCAAGCAGTTCAAACTGTTCTATAAGCCTTCTTTCCTCATAATTACCTTATATTTTATTGGATCCAGACATTGCTGTTTGCATTACAGTTGCGTATTCGTCAATCTGTGTGTAGAACATTATGTTAGCTAATAAGTGGGTTCCAAAATATTATTCGATCTTTAACTATTGCAAAATATATTGATCCCAAGACTTTGCACTTTCTTTCCAAACCAATACTGAGGTTTTACAGAGATATTTCCAACCAGAACTTCCCATTTCATACAACTACCTTTCAGAGCCCGAAAAACGCGTCCGTCCAGTAAGGCGTTTTCAACACACTCTGTATGTGCCATTTTGTTTTGCCTGGAATTTAACAAGTTCTAATGAAAATGAACACATATTTCTGTAAAAGCTTAGCCATCTTTCATTTTTGGCAAATTTCTTGGTAATGGGATTTCACAGGATATACAGTAGCTCTCAAAAATGCGACATTACCGTTTGACAAATGCTGGTCCCTTTATCAGTGGCGTACGCAGAAAATTTTCATGGGGGGTTTCATTCAGTGGCATAAGGTGGTTGCTTGTATTTGGTATGGGCTGTTTGTGACGTCACAATTTTACGTCATATTCATGTTTCCAAACCAATGTTTTGGCGAAGTTTGTTGACATAATATGCATATTCTTCCACACGCACTCTCCTTATTTGATGTTTTATTGCACTGAATATAAACTATCAGCGCTCCAAGTTAGGATATCGGAGGAAAATACACTCAACGCTACGACACAACAGTTCACAACTGCAAAAATATCAGGCTGCGCGTTAAAACAGCTGAGTAAAACACACTTATCACTATGTCCGAGCATTTACAACAGGACTTTTTGCATTAAGTCGACTAATTAACAAGCAAAACGTATGCGGAAACAATTTATCCCCTTTTCGCAGGCAATAAATTTTTTGTAACATATCAAACTAAAAATTTAACCCCAACCCCCCCCAACCCCTTGCGTAGGCCCTTGAGAGACAATACAAAGACAATGGTTTCGGATAAAGTGAACTATCGCGGAACACGATCTGAAACATGCGTAGTGGACGAAAGGTCTGCAAAATGTGGTGAGATGGTTTCTGGACGCAGACGATAACCCAAATTGCAAACAAAAACCTAATTATTGCTTTTTTGGCTCATTTGCAATGTTCCTTGAAATTTGCATGCAAATTTATTCCGTGGTATTTGCATTAAGTCGACAAATAAACAAGCAAAAGTATGCGAAAACAATTAATCTCCTTTGCGAAGGTAATAAAGTTTTTGTAAAATATCAAGCTCAAGGGGGGGCGTGTTAACTCCAACCCCCCCTTGCGTACGCCCTTGCCCTTTATGTTAAATTTCCACGTTCGTCTTCAATGGGCAGCAGGGTGCGTTTCAAAGGTTTCATTTCAGTGTTGTATCAGGTGCAACACCTTCACCGCTGCCAGGTTGTCCTATTCCTACTACGCAGCCGTTGATTACAA
>Ga0210059_1017530_pt1 | contig 10191 bp, 5 predicted proteins | sample Ectturendosymbi2_FD_188042 | JGI IMG/M metagenome (GOLD analysis project Ga0210059, IMG submission 188042) | Ecteinascidia turbinata endosymbiont from Florida, USA - Sample 2 (SPAdes) (version 2) | ecosystem: Host-associated > Tunicates > Ascidians > Unclassified | place: Key West, Florida...
GTAGCTGACGCTACTGCACCACCAGGAGTACGAAGTGCTTCACCGACAACATCATCAAGCAGTGATACATCTCCACTGCACGATGGGGACAGCGAATGTTCTTCACACCTTAGCTGCCGGGCGGTTTGAGGCTAAAATCCAGCAGTTTTCACGTGTCTCTGCGCCAGAATATCTCCGTCGCCGATTGTGCTAGAGAGCTGTTCAAACCCTCAAAAGACTCGGCAAGTCTTGGAGAACTTTTTGGCCACTTTGGCCCACTTCAGCTGGCCCTGGGCCCAGACCGCTAGATGGTAGAGTATTTCGCTCAAGTTTTTATTGGAAACTAGACTAAAATCCGAGTCTTTTGATACTTTGGATGACTTGCTAGGTTTTCGGGTTCAAAAGTTATGATCTAAAACAAACAAAAGAATTAATCCACTAATTGGATAATTAATTTGTTAATTTTAGAACATAACTTTTGAACCAGAAAAGCTGGAAAGTCGATCAAAGACTCAAAAGACTCGGATTCGAGCGTAGTATCTAGTGAAAACTGCGAAATACTTCTGTCTAGCGGTTAGGCCTCAGGTCAGGTAATATGGGTCAAAATGGCCAAAAACCTACCCCATTTATGACGTCGCTCACAAAAAACTGAAGCCCAAATCCAAAAATTTTTTTCATTGCAGACTCGAAGACTTGCCGAGTCTTTTTGAGGATTAGAACTACTCTCCAGTGCAATCGGCTGAGGAACCATGGGGTTGATAAGTCAGGTGAAATATACTCAAAGAAAGAACGAACATATACGCCGACAGCCAAGGTATTAAGAAATAATTTGTTGCCTCGATTGTTTACCGTTCCACGTTAGATTCTTCTTTTCGTTTTAAATGTTTCTTACTTTTTGTAAACACCATATTGGGCAGCAAATGTTGTACTTCCTTGTGCGTTGTACGTGCACCCTTTGTTGTAATCTTTTGAAGTAGCTTTGTCTTTCGTTCTGCACTGCATGGCATAAGCCTATAGCGATTATAAAGATGCAAATTAACTAAAGTAATGTGAGCTTTGTGAAAGATGTCTTGCTGCTGTGTAATGTTGCAGTATACGGTGTTTCACGCGCAAAGCGATTTAGGGCATTGGTGCATGGCAATATACTGTGTTTTCCTGCTTTTTTGCAATGTTCCGATCCTTGGCAGTGTTCTTTTCTGCGTCACTAATAAACACCATCCAATGATGAAACTACAAGCTGTGTACATTACATTGAAGCGAATACAGGGACTAGATGCAACTAGGCAAATCGTTGCAGTTTCCTCGATAGCCATGTTGCAGTCATGATAGAAACAGGTTTCACTACTGGAAATCAGCAATATTCCTCGATTGCAATGATGGGTCATAACAGAAAATTATGCATGATCCGGTGGTGCAAATTTTCGATTTTTCCAGGTTTACTCCAAGGTTAAGTAGTGGCTTAACATCGGCAGTCCTTGCTTGATGCAAGGTTGGGAAAGTATAATACAACCATGATCCGATAATAAATTTTCCGTTTGGGATGTAACAAAGGGTGGTAGCACAGATCCTTAGTTTGACTTCTTTCGCCTCATTCTTTCATTTTAACCTTGGTAAACTAAATTCCATTATGCTTTGAATATGAAGTTTGACACTTCCTTTAGTGCTTTTACTACCTTAGCTGCAATCCAGTAAGTGTAGTGCTACAAAGAGGCCAATAAGATTTTTGTCTCGCGATGGGCTTTCAGGTGTTTCAACACCGTTTGATGTTCATCGAAAAAGGCAAAAAGAAAACTACGATTATTAAGTTTGAGGTTTAGTCAAAGAGGAAGCATTGTTCGTAAGTTTCGTCACAGTACCAAAACCAAATCTATGTTAATGAAAACCTAAGAGAGAGAATGCCGCGGCACACTTTGATTTTGGATCAAGAAACATCCTGGAGCAGTACACATGCAATGTTGGAAACATTTCTGCTGGAAAAAAGCAATTATTCTGGCTTACATAGAATTAAAAAAGTTTGGCATTGAAATACTCGAAACCAACCGAAAGTCAATGACTGGGAAATTTTGCCAACCGTTGTGGCATTACTAAAAATCTTTGCTGATATCGTACATTTTTGTGAAAAAGAGAATTCGTGCATCTCTGCGGCAGTGCCAGGTGCAAAGTTTATGATGATCACTTTGGCAGAGATTGATTGCAAAGGAGTGGTTGAACTATAGGAGGCGCTTCAGCAGAGCATGAATCGATATTGTCAAGGAGGGGACGTTCGACAACATTTCAATTCCATCAAAAAAGCCAGCTACATGTGGTTGCAACCCTGCTGGATCCAAGATTGGAAATGGGTTTTTTTCACGAAGAGAAGCTGATCAGGCAGAGTTATTGCTGGTTGCAGCAGGACGAACAGAAACAATTAAGAACAAAAGCCAAAAAAGGAAAGAAACTCCTATGGAAGGATCACATGGAGAAGCCGCTGATAGAAAACATCAAAAAGCAGTCAGTGGTTCTACCAAGGCTAAATACTTCGCGTTTTTGAATGAGGAAAGTAGTTGGTCCGCCGACAATTCATCTCAGTCAGAAGATCCGTATGTCAAAGCAAAACTGAGATGGTGGCCACGTGCTTGAATGAGCCAAAGTGTAAATGCAACGTTTGTCCATTACAGGCGTAGATGGGACAGTGCCACAGATATCCAGAAATTGCAACAATAGCTTGAAAACATCTTAGCGCGCCTGTGAGTTCAGTCGCTAGCGAGAGAGAGTTCAAAGTGGCAAGAGCAAACGGGAGTAGAACTCGGTTAAAACCTGATGATGTGGAAAAAGTGCTGTTTTCAAAACATAACTTCAAAGTAATTGGCTATAACTCGATAACTTTGTCTGATATAAGATTGACTACGTTAAACCGCCATGTTTGGTGTGCAGGAAGTGACACTTCTTGCTCTGACTGCGATGAGCAGAGGAAAAATAATGGAGTAACCGAGTAGATTAAAAAAGTCCACGGTGATTGTGAGTGTAGTTGATGCATAACAAAAACTAAGTAAAATACATACTTGCTTCTTTGGTTTACCAGTTTTTTTAATGTAGTCGGTAAAAGCCATATGGCCTGGGCAAAAAAAACTTGTTTTCTTGCCACCGTTCTGTCATGCTATGTGAGTTGAGTATTGTCATGTGAAGATTCTTCCTTGCTGAGTTTTTGTCAAGTAATGTTGATTTGTGCATTTGAAAAATTGGCAATAACAGTAAAAGATCTGTGTAAATTAACTGGTGAGTGGTGACGCATTCTTTGCGCCTATACATTTGGCTGGCAAATTGCAGTTTGCCATATATTTTATTAAAGTTTCTACTTCATATTTTTGAAAAAAACGTTGCTTTGTATTGCAAAAAATTGTAAGAACACCTTTTCAAGATCATATCAACAATGGCAATGTGTGCACAGTATACATTACTCTTACAAATAACTAAATCTATCAATATGTTTGAATGCCCCGGCCCCGGCTAAATTTAGTGCCCCAGTCGGTCACTAGTTGAAACTGAATCCACAGCTTACCTTTGCCAGGACAGCCACTTGTGTTCATACATTTATTCTGGTTTGTTTAATATGGTGTGATCCCTTTGAAGGGTCATACAAGTATGGAAACTTGAAGACTTCCATAATCAATGCTTCTTTGGTGTCATCATATATGAAAAGTGAATTAACATCAGCCATTTTATTGTTAAATCGATATATTCAAAAAAAATCTCTATGGAAAGCAAACGTAGACACCACTGTTTTCGTTTCTGGTGGTCTATATGAAAAACCAACAGTTTTCTACCCTTTTCTTTGAATTTCAGATAATCATAATATTTCTTAAACTGTTTCATTCACTCAGCTAATAAACGTTTGATTGTCCCCCGTAGATGCATCGCACTGATAGAATTTGCACTTTTTCAAAAAAGCTTTGGGTCTGTTGTGCTGAATTACCACAACACATTTTGAGATAATGACATTATGCCTAAAAAGTAGTACTGCTTTTGTGAACTACCTTAAACATGATTTAATGAGAATGACAAAACCATATAATAATAATATACAGTACATTTGCCATACAGCAGCCTTTACAGAAGCAATTGAATTACTGTCCTATTGCTACTAAAAGTAATGTATGTTAAATCATTTCTGCTTAGCCTATGGCTATTTGCTTTTCATGTTGTTGTCCTAGCCTATGGCTTGTACTATCATATCACACACACCTGATCCAGAATATACAAGGAATGTTGTGGTGAGCTATACGAATTGCAGCCGCGACTGGAAATATTCGAGTAAAAGTGAGTCAGAGCAATGAGTCTGATGTTTCAATGTAGAAACAGGCTCCTACTCGAACGCAGACCATACCAGACGCATCAGAAAAGGACGTGATGTCACGAAATCAGACGCATGCGTTCAAAAAACGCATGCCGTGTGCATCCGGCTTTACAGCCACGAGACTGATCGCTAAAGTCACACCAGATATTGCGCAATGATAAGAAACATCACTTCCTGCTCTTTCACCAACAAGAATCAGTTTCACTTGTTCCTTCTCACGCAACAGCCCAGGCTAGTGGTCGTGACATTCTAAAAATATCTTCAGTAGTAGTGGACGTCTTGAGCCACTGGTGGATTGGACATTACACAGTCCACTCCATCTTTTGGGTTGTCCAGCTCTTTTATGAGCTCATGTAGAAATACCGCCAAAAATCATTTCGAGTGAATCCTGATCTACCTCCACCTTCGAAGATAAGTTGCAGCAAGTGGCGCGACAGTAGTTACTACGTCATCGACACATAAAAACGTCGTTTCTAAGTGTAGACTGAAAAAAACAACCGCGCCTAGTCGCATGTCTGGCCGCTTCAAGTCACTTCCCAGATTAAATCACGCTTAACAGTTTTCAAACTGTCTCGAATTATAGCAGCTTCCCTTCGATATATACTGTATTTGTTCCAATCCTTCTCAGAGACCGAAGGCTTGGTGAGATATCGCCAGTGTTGCGCAAAGACCCCATTGCTATGGTATCTTTCTTGTCCTCTTGATTTACAAAACGGGTCGTGGGCAGCAATATTGCTTTTCAGGAAGCAGAGTTTTGTTCTTTTTCTGCTGAAACTTGTGCAAACAGCATGCTGCTTTGGCAATTGTAACAGCTTTTTCTGGCTGCACTATTAAAAAATGTGCCAGCGGTTACATTTGATTCCAAAACTATTTTTTACAACTCTTCGTGCTCGCGTAAGTCTGTAGTTAAATATACTGTACTTTCATCTGCAGGAAGTTTTTTTCTTCAAAGGGAATGCTGCATGAGCTCTACCAAATACGGAAACACTTCATCTGTATGTAGACTGTCAGCAGTAGGGCAAGTTTAACGAGGTTTTCAAAAATTTTTTCCACATCCTGAATTCGCAAAAACTCCAGCGTCACTGTGGCGTCCAGCATCACCAATGTTTACCATAGTGAAACAGTGCTGAGCGTCGCTTAGTGCTAACAGAACAATACTGTGAAAACCTTTGTAATTGTAGCACTCAGATCCAGCGTGGAATGTTCCCTGCACTGCAAAAAAACATCTGCAGAAATGTCATCAGTGGTGAAGAAAAAAATTTGTCGAAACAAATGGTTGAATTCAGAATTTCCATACTTTTTCAATACTTCATGTACATTTTGCCAAATTCAATACTTTTTCAAGGTCTTAAACCGATTTCACAATTCAATACCGCGTGGGAACCCTGCATGGACTGCGTCTAGCATCAAAATAATGAAACTTAGCACTTTTCTTCAGTATTTGTCCATTCGATCATATTTTAGTCTTGAGGGCAATAGATTCATTTGGCTGACTATTAATTTTATATTATGCCATGTCTTGAAGATTGGAAGCACAGTGCTCACAAATGGCCATTAAGTGGTGATGTTTAGGCCTATGCTTGCGAAGAGAGTATAACAGCGTAGTAGAAGCTCTGTGAATGGTGGTGGTCTGCTAATGTTCGCCCTGAAAACAAAACAGCAACAGAGAACAAACACAAGCAAAATAAATTGATATGCGTGACTTTCAAATCTGTACAATGGCACAAAAGGATAACTTTTTCTTTTCAGGGCATTCATCATACAGTTGACAACAAAATGGGCAATTAGGTGAACTACATTTGTTACACTTTCAAGAACTGTGAAAAGGCTATCTAAAATGCTGTGTCTTCTTCCGCATACTGAGAGTTAAGACAGGCTTGATAGAGATTTCTGAATACAATAGACGACAATCACTGCAATGTATTATCAACTGACTCCCTAATTTTAGGTCCATGACACCTGATTGATCATGGTACTTGAGCACAGAGTTTGTTCATTTTAATCATGCAAGAAAACACCATTGCATTAAAACAAAACCACGAATGCTAGTATTAACCAAGTTGTGCATAAGCAACAAACCATCTCTAACAGAAAACAAAGCACATAAGTTCGTACACAACCAACATAAATTTTATTCACCACGAACAAACATGAAAACATTAAAAAGAAACATAAATTAAAATTTTTGTTCAAGTGATTTTCTCAATGCTGTTGGCTTGAATAATATACTTTTGTTAGCAGCAGCACACTTTTGCTTTAAATGCCTGCAGTGAAAATGTGCCCTCATGCGAATATTACGATTTCATTCATTAAATGCACAGGACAATCAGGATAAAGTAACTTCCAGGTAATATTATCAACAATGTGTTTTACATCAATAGTAGCATCTTTCAAATGCTTGCGAAACTCTGTTTCAGCAAGTAGCAATAATTTTACAAGTGTTCTGAAGGGGTGATAATGATTTATTTTTGCATGCATTTTTCCAACACTCGTGCCATGCATCGCGTCTTGTTTTTGCCAGTCATGCGTTTTGCACCCCATTTCAAGATGCAGCCTCCAAGATAAGTTACTATATCCTTGTCGCTTGGAGGTTATTTTGTCTATTACAATTGCATTTCTTTGCTGCTCATTATTTTTAGCTTCTTTCAATGACCATATTTTTGGGACAACTGCATTCAATAAACGTTTATACTAGTCTATTTCTTTCACTATGGAGGAATCTTGACAAGTTTTGAAGCAGTGCAGAATAATTTAAATAATGTTTTGTTTGTGGAATCTACAACATGAAATACATCACCAAGCACATTATGTCAAAAAAACTCCAACACGTCTTTTAAATTCAAGGAGTAAACTTCTTTGACCAGGTCCATGATCATTTCAGCTGGAGTTTGTGTATAAACTTCCACCACAAATTGAGAAGCATCATAATACGCTTCTTCGTCAGTTTGAAAAGAAAACTGAACAGCTAAATAACTTCCTAAAAGACATGAAGAATATTTGTCCCATGTAACTTGTTTTGAATTTGGTCCATCCAACTAAAAAGATATAGCCCCCAAACTAGTAGTTGGTCATTTCTATGCCAGGTACCCCATAGAGTAGCTATGTCCAACCCAAATGGCTTACTGAGCCAAAACGTTTGCAGGGCCGCACGTTAAATGGCTTAGGTTGATCTTAGCAAACAAAATTTAGTTTAAAGTAAGGCATCCTAACTACAGTGGTAACAGACGTGATGAAGTAGCGCTGTAGACCACCTGTCTTACGCACTTTATTGACCATTAAAAGCTTACAGTAAGAACGAAGAAACTGATTAATCAAAACCATCGGTTATTTATTCCTACATCAGTTCGGTGTTGTTTGTAGAAAAGTCAAGTCAAAACTACGTAGAATCCAACCAATAGGGCGAGTAGGTAATGGTTAAAGTCGTCCTATGAAACTGGACAGTAACAAAGCTAATTCAACTGCTGAGGGGTATCGACTCGACAACCTTCCGGTTCCTTCAATGCCCTGGCGTCCTTGCACTGATTTGTGTTTTTTCTAGCTGAATATTAATTATCGCCAAATAAAATCAACTCAACTCCTTGTTATTCTAGTAAGCCTGTGCTTCTGGCCTACAAGCATGCATAGCCACCACTGACCTCGTCTATGAGTGTACCAAGATCTTCACTCAAAAAAAACTTCCACGTTAAGCGATTCCATCACTATATCTATAAACGTTTTAGGATAGCCTACGTTTTTGTACAATGCAAGTCGTGCGACAAACGCAGACGTTACTGCATACATTTAGGTGGCGCTGTCCGAAACAACCTCAAGTTCAATGCGCATTCACCTGCCAGACTAGGGCTTATAGAGCGACTATGGCTTAGGCCTACCTCATCGGCTATGATGGTAAAAGTCGCAAGGAAGGCGTGGTTTGTGTGACATTTTGTCATTTACTGGTCTACTGTAGGTTATTCTAGCTGTTGGGCAAGGTCATGCAAAATGCATGTATTTTTTGCAGTATGCTAGAACTGTAATTGAAAGTAAGTTGTGTAACTTTCAATGAACAGTTGATGAGTCTTGTTCAAGCAAAACCCTTGTCACACAAATTATCACTTGTGGAGTACAAGAATGATAAAATAAAACAACATTTCGCAATCACCACCAATTTTGTAAAGTGCTGATACTTTGCTGTCTTACAAAGGCTGATTCAAGACTATTGTTGTTTGTTACACTGCTGACGTTTTTGTTATGGGATTGTGTGTGACATTGTACCTATTGTCCATGCTGCTTTAATGTTTTGATACTTTCCCCCTCTGCAAATGAAAAAAATTGTTTAAAGCAATGCCCTCATGACAGTGAAGGTAGGCCTACACAAATCTCATTCAATCCATTGCAGCAACAAATCATGCTAATTTTGAGTAATGCAACACTTTGTTCTTCTGTAATGTGAGCAGCACTACTATTCCACCAATTTGTGAGGCACTGCACAAAGTTCAATTCATTAATTTATGTTTGTTTTGAATACATGTGGCCAGTCATTTCAAGATTTTGTGCAGTGTACCTCAGCAGGTCTACTGTAGCTTTGTACAACAGTATCATGGTGTACAAAATTAGTAACACTTTAAAATATGTCACGTGCGATGTCAGACCTTGAGTAAAACAGTCTTGCACGGCAGGACACCAATGTCATGACATTCGGGTCTCAATCATCCGTTCAGCCCAGACCATGCTCAATGACCGCACCGCTTCTTCATGCGCAGACGTGTGCAAAGGCGTATTGAGCTCACCGCACCAGTCGCAGACGTGCGCATACAGCTTTAGTCATTCACAGCAAGAATCACTTGAAGGCTGTGTAGAAGTAGCCTTCTTTCAGTGTCTGAGGAGTCAGTGCTGCCATGTTATTACCACACTTGAAACATGTTGCAGCAATATTTCTTTTCACAAAGAGCACAAAGCCAAACTTACACTACCCTGTCTGCAAAGCTTGTTTACTGCATGTACCATTTGCTTTAGGTCTATCCAAGTCAAACACACATTTCAAATAGACCTATTAAGGAAACACTCGTAGCCTATTCACGCAGGTTACAATCCAGCAGGTCCCGTGCACTATAGTTGACAATGGTTGATCACCAAAGCCGTACTCCAACCCAAACTTTAATTTGACTTGTGTTATAAGTTATTGTATCGCTCACCTCGAAGCTAACCCACCATTAATCTTTATTGCAAACACTAACCCAAGCAACTGTTTAACAGGAGCGTATACTGTAAGTGTGCGGCGCACACCCAGTGAAACTGATAGTAACATGCTATGTCAAGCTCGCAGTGCCCTTTTGTGCAAACTGATACTTGCAAGCAATGCTGTTAGCAAGTATCAGTTAGCAGAAAAAAGCATTAGGAATGGAGGTACAACACATTAACCCCTGAACAGCTGACCATGAAGATGTTGGTGGAGTCTTGCATTTAGGATAATGCTGAAGTGAGCAGCATGGACGAAGCAAGCAGAATAGGTCGTCAAGAAGCTACTGCGAAACGAGATCTATTTGATGAATAATTTATTACTACGTTTACATGGTCAGTTTTGCGTTGTCTCGTTACCATATAGGGATAACGAGTGGTCTGGTTCTGAACGTGATTTGCCGAGTCAGCGCCTTGAACGAGCCAATGCGTTGGCCACCTCGACAGGAAGACGTCTCGTTATGAAGTGTACGTGGTCTCGTTCGCGCGGTACTAGGCTAGCACCTAGCACGGCTAGCATTCAGTGCCTGTCTCCAGATAAGATACGACAGCACCGTTATTCATATTAGTGTGCTAAGTTCAGTTTTAGAAGTGTAATACCAACATAATTACCAGTCGACAAGGCACGTCGGCAAGGATGGGTAGTTTTGCAATTGATAGCAGTT
>Ga0210059_1017531_pt1 | contig 10191 bp, 6 predicted proteins | sample Ectturendosymbi2_FD_188042 | JGI IMG/M metagenome (GOLD analysis project Ga0210059, IMG submission 188042) | Ecteinascidia turbinata endosymbiont from Florida, USA - Sample 2 (SPAdes) (version 2) | ecosystem: Host-associated > Tunicates > Ascidians > Unclassified | place: Key West, Florida...
GGGGGGGGGGGGGCTTGAGCCCCTTCAGCCCCCCTCCTGGCTGCGCCTTTGGGTGTAAGTGAACATTGTTAGATGTTAGTAGCAAGGGTTGCCAATCAAAGGATTGCGCTACTTTATATTTGTCATTTTGTTCAAGCTCGCACGTTTGCTACAGTATAAAGAGACCTGCCCTTTTATCGGTTCATGTTCCTACAACAACAGTACGAAAAGCGGTGATTGAAAACCATTTAATCATACGCAGAATTATTACAACTACAAGAACATGAGCAACTTGGAAAGTGGTACACAATTGTTTAAACAACCACCAAATACATGAATTATGTGCAATATGGAAGTACACGTGAGTTGATCTTGAGCAAACAATGCGGTCCTCTTGTCTTCACCCAAAGCAGAGAAATGATTACTCAACCAGGTTTTTCAAAGTCTTTTTTACTGCTGCTTCCCCTGTAACAACAAACGAATTCAAAATGGGGTTCTACTATCAGAATTGCTCTCTATGGGGACGTTCTTGGCGAGATTCATTGGTTTTCTCAAGACTCGTTTGTTATGAGAATTAATGCAAAGCGAAAAGGTCAGGCAAAGCAAACATATACATCTCAGTGGCTGAAACCCCAATGTTATATTTCACAGTAATGGCCTAACTAGCAGGAGTGAAACAACGTAAACGTAGGTGTTTTACGTGAGATAACCCATGCCCACAAATCGACCAATTTTGATATTGAATTCCAAAAAGCAATTCAAATATGTTTCATTGCAGTGGAAAACACCGATGTTACTGATTTATGGCAAGGCATGACAATAATATAACGTAAATTGTGAAATGTGATATATATATATTTAACTATTTTACTACAACACCGCGCATAGTTTTGTAAAACAAACTATTTCCAAAAACTGTTGCTCAGTCGATCTTGCATATGGAGGCGTTTCCTCACGTCCAGCAATTGAGTCAAAGACTTTGTTTCATTGATGCAGTGTAAATTTCGCTTTCACCGCTGGATTGGAATAAATGATCTTTTTGAGACGACAGTATGATTGGTTTCGCAATATTTGTACAAAAACAACTGAGGACAGTGATATCTTTCATGTAAGTCTGATGTTAACGGTTTGACTATTTAATCTTTCAAACCCACATTCATGCTGTTTACCTGCACATTCGCACAATTCACAGCCATTTTCATTCTTGGCCAGTCCCATGGTGCATCCCAGCATCTCCGCGCTGCAAGCGTGGTAAGGGCAAGGACTTCCACTAATTACTGTCCCTGAAAACATTTTCAAGCATAAAACACTATTGCATTTGAAATTTCGTTTAACTCATTAGTTGTTGCGTTTTGGTGTCTTGAACATTATTTTACTTTAAGAATAATTCCCGCGGGTGGTGTTCTGCTTTACGGAACTCATAACTGCTAGCGCAGTGGTTTCCCGTAATGTTATGCAACGCCGATCCAATTCATATTATACAAAATCTGCGGACCTTCATTTTTGTAAAAGCAGCCGTTGTTGTTGAAAAAAGCTAAGTATATGAATTTTAAAATTTTCATTAAAAATTTGAAAGACTGGGTGAAGAGCATGGTAAAAATGTGTGATTCTTACTGACCCCTCCAGGCCCCCAGACACGCCTGCTTTAATGGAGCACGTTTTCTTTAGTTTTGTGATGCAGTGCTGCAACGCCGCGTCGTATCATATCTTTTCCGTCAAAAAAAGCACTTGTAATGCACCCACAAACAAAGGTGACCATGACCTCATGACCAGTGCATTCGCCGCAGTAACAACTGTTTTCATGTTTTGATAAAACTTCCGCGCAGCATGGGTGGCGGAACCTTTTTCAAAGTGGGGTGGAACAAGTGCACGTCAAAAAAATTATATAAAATTTTTGTGGTTTGTATTGGCAACTGTGAGATCACAGGCATTAAAATATGACGTCCTACATTACCTATACAGCATATGAAGGTCTAAATTACACTATTTTAGACAAAATTACGCCATTATGAAAACGTATCAGTGAACCACCTGAAATTCAAATAGGCTGGGCTGTTACAGGGGCGACCCAAGTCAACAGCGTCACTCGGGCTCATCATCAGTGTTCCCTTTAAGAAAATTCTACACTGTGCAAATGTTTGTTTTGTTGCACACTAAGCGCATGCAACTGCGCAACCATGCAGACACACAACCAGTGAAGCGTTCCAACGGTTTAAAAGGGCTACGTGATATATATATATATATATATATATATACAGTATTGAATTTGGAATGTTGGAAGGGCGCGAGAACGAGATGGCACTGCGCAAATTGTCTGGTGTTACTGCGCATTTGCGCACCTTAAAGGGAACACTGCTCATCATACGATGTATTCTGACTGAATAACACCGTTCGACGCTTGCGTCACTGAAATTTCCATTTGCTTTCATTCTAGCTGGTTGCTCTGTGACGTTCGTTACGTAACAATAAATGAAAATTTGTCATGGTGACTTCTCCATTGTTGAGTAACCTGCGTCACAGAGCAGTGATAACGCCAGCAAGTCCTAGGTTCATTCATATTAGCCCGAGTTGCTGGACAATTTATCGTTCGTTTTTTTCTCGTAATGGGAACTCTCCACTGGTTTGGACTTCAAATTCAATGTTCTATACCAGAGTTTCTCAACCTGGGGGCCATGGCCCACTAGTGTGATGAGAATGTTTAAATTCAATATTTGCCTGAGTCCGAACAGTTTCTTTTCCATCGGTAATAAGTCTTTTCCTTTTTGGTAGAGGTGAACTTGAATGGTTTGTCCACCATTTGTAAATGTCAAAGTTATTCCTTATGACAAGGTCCAAGTTTGTGAAAGACTTCTAGTCCGCTTTCTTGTAGGCATTCTTTTTGTTCGTTGTTCTGTCTTAAATGTTTTTTCAAAACGAATTGTTTTATGTTGGGAAGATGTGTTTGTGAAAATATATAAAAGGGTCCAAACAAATGGGTCACGGAAGAATTTTTGACGGGCCACGGCCTTGTATTATTGAAACTAAATACGTTTTGCAAGATGAACCTTTAATCGAAAACGTGGGTTGCTTCTGAGTTAACAGGCTTGCTTCTGAGCTAACAGGCTTAGCCTTCGCATTGATTGTAGCGCACGTTGCGTTATAAAATTGTTTTAGCTGTTTTTATTTCTGCTTTGTATATGGGCGACGATAGTCGCATTGGAGAAGTTGTACAGTCAGTGGGCCACGCACCCTCTGTTTATAAATTGGGCCACAAGCTTGAAAAAGTTGAGAAACCCTGTTCTACACAAATCCATTGCTTCAAAAAACATTCAGTTGGATATGAAATATGTTTCAAAAAATACTTAATTGCATAGGGTACCTCGGGCTCTGATGGATGAGCCCGAGTAAAGCGCGGCGAACAAAGTCGAGAGAACGCCTACATCGAACGATATTGTTTTATTCAGGTCACCTGCAACATGAACGCGAAAGGCCAGACATGGAACGAAAACTATATGAACAGTGACAAGGTCCAAAGAAAGAGCCTCAACTTCGTGAAGTGGGACCGTGGGTGATGGCACAAATATGCAAAGCAAACAAGCTCGCGTTCTCCGACATAAATCGTAATCGAAAATTCGGGCAAAGCTCGAGGAGCCCGCGCGTGTACCGGAGACGCCACTGGGCTGTTAAAAACACCAAGAACACAGCTTAAAAAACAGGCAAAAATGACAGAACATTGATACCTGTCTTAAACACATTCAAAATCACAACTTTTCCACATCTTGAACACAGAAGTAACATGACTGAATAGTCATTCTACAACTGCTTTAGATACGGGCATGCAAAGACAAGACAAAGTATATGTAGCAACTAGCAAGTTGTCTGTACGGATGTCAATTGTGTTGCCAATGCAGAAATAAAATATAGTTATTTAGTGTTGCCAATGCAAAAACAAAAACACAATTGAAATTGGCCTGTCAAATAATTCATTTTGCGTGTAAGATTCAGCAAAATTTCACTATTTAGAATGGTGCGCTTGAAATTACACCAATTTTTTAATGGTGTGGTACGAACTTTTTCCTACACACAAACAGAGGTGTCGGAAAGGGGCAGGGATTTGAAAATTTTAGCAAAAAAGTTTTTTTCTTAGTTTCAAGTGGTAAAAAACAAATTTCGCCACTTTTGGCTCCCTAGAAAAACTTCTGGAAAAATCCACTAGTGCCTCCCCCCTGGAAAAAATCCTTCTGACGCCCATGCACATAATAAACATGTAAAATTACACCATTTTTGTAAAAAAATTCGTTGTATTACACCATATGGCAACACTGTTCAATAACACCAATGCGGTAAGCAACCCATAGCAGGGTGACAGGCTGTGCACGGTGTATTCTGCCAAACAATTACGAAATCCTGACAAATTGCAAGTGCTGTGATATATTACAAACAATATTGACGAAACACATTGAAAATTCTACAACATTTTTTTCATTAAACCGTTTACTTTAACAATGGACCCAATACCAAAAGGGTTCCTATTTAGGCAAAATTCGAAACTTAGAAGTGGAGGGGCCTAGTCCCATGCGGCCACCCGGTTCCGCCACCTATGCCGTGCAGCCCAACATATCGGTTGAGAGTTTGTGATACGGACATGCAACGGGTTCAAACATTTATGCAAAGAAAAGTTACATCCAATAATCTTCTTGTTCATTATCAAGAATATGCTTATGAGTAAAAAGGTACACTGCGAAACATCTCTACCTTGTTCGAGAAAAAAGGAGACTTTATGTGACTAAGCCCGAAACGTTTGTTTCGCGACAAAAAGACAAGTAAGTTGGTGGCTGAATTTAAGTCCTCAATCGTTTCTAAAGTTTTTCAGCTAAAACTTGATATCCAAGTCAGTGGCGTAAGTAGAGGTTTGAGTCAGGGGGGCAAAGCATAGCTTAAGGGGGGGTGCCGACTGATCACCGCAGAGGTAAATCATTTTGCAAGAGAACAAATTTAGATAAACAAATATATCAAACGCTCGTTAAAGAGTCAGGAATCAAATCAGCGAATATCCCTGAAAATTATAAAACTTGCCTGAAGCACATTCGCATAACTCGCAGCCGTTAGCGTTGACAGCAAGTCCGCCATTGCATTGCAACATCTCAGCAGTACATGAGTGAAGGGGACAAATCACTGGCGCAGCTTGTTGGATGACGCCAGCACCTGCGTTAAAACATGTTTATGTTTCTAAGACCTTTTGCTTCACTTTATCTTTAGTTAAGGTGAATAAAGATAGTTGTCGCACTGAATAAAGAAAGGATACTTTAAATATTAATTTCATGTCATTTCGAAGCGCACTCCGTGAAACAATCTTTCAAACCAGAAACGTTGTTATGGTTTGCCTATAGTAACATCTTCAAACACACACTCATGCTGTTTATCTCCACATTCGCACAATTCATAGCTATTTTCATTCTTTGCCAGTCCCATGTTGTACCCCAGCATCTCCGCGCAGCAAGTCCCGTGTCCGCCATAATTATGGCGCGGATTTTAAACGCATTAAAAGCTATAAATTGCCAGCTACTATAGCTACAGAGCTGTTCAAACCATCCACGGCTTCAGCAAGTCTTCTAGTTTCGATAAAAAAAAACGTTGGTTGATTTGGGTGGGGGTTTTCTCTTGGTGACGTCACAAAGAAGGCAAGTTTTTGAATCTTTGACACACTTTAACTGGCCCTGGGCACTAATCCAATGAACCGTTTTTATGGCTCAAAATTTTTTTGGAAACTAAATGATCATCCGCGTCTATAGAGCCCTTGATTGACCTTCTAGCATGTCTAGAACAAAAATTATGGCCCAAAAATCCCATTGTACTCAAAATTCCAAAAACTGCAGAAAAAGCATGAGTCTCCCACTGAGGGCATTTTTGCCAGAGAAAAACTGCCGCGAGCTGTCGATCGAGAGCTAATCGCGACGCTCGAGAAAGACTTGTGAAGCCTTGTAGTTTGCACTAAAAAAAACTTTTGAGGTTTGGGTTCGGGGTTTTCGGTGGGTGTCGTTAGAAAAAGGGTAGGTTTTGCTATTTTTTGGTTATTCTTTTATGACGTCATCACCCGGAAAAGGAGCCGAAATAGTGGCTCAAAGTTTGGTTGGATTCTAGGCTGGAATATGAAGCTTTAGAGGCCTAGATCGACTTCCTGACGTTTCTGGTCCCCAAGTTATGGCCGAAACACCCCTAATCTTGTAAGGATTCTCTAGGGAATTAGTGGGGATTCCCCTAAGTATTTTTTGCTTGTTTTGCCATGACTTTTGAACCAGAAATGCTAGAAAGTCCATCAAACCCTCTAAAGACTCGTATTGTAGCCTAGAATCCAAAAAAAGTTTGAGCCACAAAATCTGATGGATTCTTCGACTCCCAGGATATGACGTCATCATCCAAATGAAAACAAAATATGCATAAACATCCTCTCATTATGTAAACATCAACAGAAAACCCGAGATCTCAAGCTAAAAATTTTTTTTTGCAATCTAAACTACAAGTCTTCATGAGTCTTTTCAGGGCTTGAACAGCTCTCTAGCCTATTCTAACGAGGAGTTTTGGCCATATACAAAGGGGATGTTATTCAACCCCTGGTTTCCTTTTGTTGGGTTAGAAAGTTTGACCACTTTTTGGTTTGTGTGGCATAATTTTTGATCCAGATATGCTAGAAAGTCAATCAAGGGCTCCAAAGACTTGTAGGATAGCCTAGTTTCTAAAAACAACTTGAGCGAAACAATTGGCCAATTGGATTGGCGTCCAGGGCCGCGTAAACTAGGCCTAAACTCGGCCAATAAAATGAAAATGACACCCCCACTTGTGACGTCCTCCCCCAGAGAACCACAAACCCAAAACGAAAAAATTTTTATTTCAATTTCAACTAGCAGACTTGCTGAATCCGTAGATGGTTTTAACAGCTTACTAGCTCAATCAGCTGGCGAGTTATAGCGTTGCAAACCTTGCGCCAGAATTATGGCGATCGTGGGACTTAAAGGGTTATCTCCACATTCGCACAATTCACAGCCATTTTCATTCTTGGCCAGTCCCATGCTGTACCCCAGCATCTCCGCGCAGCAAGCGTGGTAAGGGCAAGGACTTCCACTATAGTTAAGGTCTCTGGAAAGTTTTTATGCAACACATACTATTGCACTTTTAATGCGATGATATTTTCAATTTTTGATATTGTAACATGCAAAAAAATTTTGCCAGTTTAGCCTAGCGTTTTTTCAATCAATTTCAGTAGATCTAATCTGCTCCAAATTACGCATGAATCAGCGGATTCTTTACTTCTGTGAAAATTCTTTTTGAATTGAAAAAACGTAAAACTATAAGCTCTGACTACATTTATGCAAAGTAGAAACCAGGTTTGGAATATCCATTTCAAGCCTTTCAAAACACACCCTCTCAACCTCTCTCAAACATACCTCGTAATTGTGTTTTTGCTCCACAGGCGGAAGAGCACTCTTCAAAACTCTGCAAAAGATCATTGTTATGAAATAACCAAAGTGCTCAAAACATTCTCTATCATCTATCAAGAAAAACATGAAAAAATAACAGGTTTTCGAAGAGATGTTTTTTATTAGGAGAAAACGGATACTTGCACCATGTGAATAAAATCTCAAACATGTACCTGAAACAGCTTGTGCGTTTCAAAATTATTGGATTTAGATGCAAATAATCAAAAGTTTGTAGAAGTGCACAAGCAATGGAAACGCAATTACGTGGTGGAATTATTTAAGGTAATTCTTAGCTTGTTTGATATTTTTTTGTTTGGGAACGCGTCATTTTTCCTTTGAAATAACAAAATTTTCACTAGGGTTGCAACAAAAGAGCTGCCACGTTGTGATGCTTAGCATCAACGGCACGCATTTCTAATATGCCTTCTTTTGTGGCAATAACAATTGAATAAATTTGAAGCTTTGATCTAAAACATGTTGACCTAACACTTGGTCTCAACTTGTGAGAGCACAGAACCCTTTTGTTAATGTTCCCGCTCAACACAAGAAACTTAATTTTATCAAGATTTTTTGAAAGTAGCATCAGCATGCAGCAACCTGATTATCAACCAACTCGTTATATTTCGAGTTTTCTTCTTCATTCAAGCGGCAAAACTAAACACGAATTCTTCCACACATCTTGCATGCACTGGTACAGCAAGAAGCAGTTTACTGAGTCGCCCAAGACAACAATGTCTTATAAACAACCTAAAGCCTGCAGAGGCTTTTCAGTAATTCAGAGTCATTAAAACTCTTTAAGTCCCGTTCGGGACCACTTATTTGACCTGAAGTTATTCCACTTTGCAACTCCATAAACCGAAAAATCGCCAACCGAATGCGCTAGAGAGCTGTTCAAACCATCTACGGAGTCTTCACTTTTAAAAAAATTTTTTCGTTCTGGGTTTGGGGTTCGTTGTGGGTGACGTCAAAATTGGACATGTTTTCGTGCCTTTGTGGCTGAGGTTACCTGGCCCTGGGCATCAAGCCAACAAGCCATTTTTTGGCTCAAAATTTTTTGGAAACTAGGCTATCATCCGAGTCTTTAGAGCAGTGGTTACCAAACTTTTTGATGCATTCCTCCCTTTTCTCATTTTGGAACTTTTCATTCCTCCCTGTTCGAGTTCGTAGGCTGTTATAACTACAAATGGAACAATAACTTGATTAATAAAAGTGGGACAAAAACTATTTGTTGTCAAATAATGGCACTCAAATTTGTCAACAAAAAACGTGTGATAGTCCACAAAATAACTTACAAATATATAGTGATATAACTAATTGAAAAAGCCAATGTCAACTTAAAAAATCCAACACTTACAATGAATAGGTAACTTAACTATCAAGTGGAAATTCCTCCCCTGAATTCATGAAATTCCTCCCCAGTTGGGAACCACTGATTTTGATTGGCTTTCTAACATATCTGCCAAAATTATGGCTCGAAAACCCAAAATTGGTAAAAATTCTACTCTCACAAACGCTGACCCTGGGTATATTATACCCATGGACATAACATGGCCATATAACTCGCCAGTAGATTGACCCAGAGAGCTGTTCAAACCCTCTAAAGATGGGGAAAGTCTTGTGGTGTGCAACAAAAAAATTGTTTCAGTTTTGGATGTCGGGTTTTGTGTTTATGTTTACATGATGGGAGTATGTTTATGCATATCCGGTTTACATTCCGATGATGTCATCTTCCCCTGGGAGCCGACCAAACGAGCCGATTACGTGTCTCAAAGTTTTATTGGATTCTAGACTATAATACGAGTCTTTAGAGAGTTTCTGGTTCCAAAATTATGGCCAAACTTCCGAAAATTAATCAGGGAAATCCTCGAACATTCTTGAAGGAATTCCTGAAATATTTAGAATTTTTTTGGCATAACTCTTGAACCAGAAACGCTAGAAAGTCGATCAAGGGCACTTAAGACTCGTACTATAGTCTATAACCCAATAAAACTTCGAACCACGAAATCAGCTCATTGGATTGACCGATTACGTCATCATAAGAACCGCAAAACATAACCCGATCACGGTGTCATTGACACAAAACCCCAAATCCAAACTTATAATTTTCGTTTTATTCTAAACTACAATACTTCACGAGTCGTTAGAGGGTTTTAATAGCTCTCTAGCTCAATCTGCTGCCGATTTATGGCTGGCCAAAGATCGCCCTGCAAACCATACCGTTCGAGGAATTTTTTCATTTTTGTTAAAACTTGGGTCTTTGAGCCTGTTTATGACTCCAGATATGCTAAAAAGCCCATCAAAGCGCTAAAGACGCGGATTATAGTCTAGTTTCCAAAAAATACTTGAGCCAAAAAAATGGTTCTTTGGATTGGCGCCAAGGGTCAGCTATACTTGGCCAAAAAGGCGGAAAGATGCCCAATTGTGACGTCATTTACATGGAACCCAAAACGAACAATTTAAAAAAAATCTAAACTAGAAAACTATAGCTGAATCCGTAGAGGGTTTGAACAGCTCTCTAGCGCAATCGGCTGGCGAATTATAATTAGAAATGTAGTGGCCAGCGCGGGACTTAGGGGTTTTACAAGCTCATATAAAATGTTAATGTGCTACACTGATTAAAGATTTGCATTTGATTTTATTGCACCAATGTTACCTCAAAGTTGTTTTCGTTTCCAAAGCAACCCCCGTACATGAATTTCTCGCATTGCTGAGTGGCTCGGTTGAAATAGTAACGCACATGCAACGCCAAACATGGTCC
>Ga0210059_1017532_pt1 | contig 10191 bp, 5 predicted proteins | sample Ectturendosymbi2_FD_188042 | JGI IMG/M metagenome (GOLD analysis project Ga0210059, IMG submission 188042) | Ecteinascidia turbinata endosymbiont from Florida, USA - Sample 2 (SPAdes) (version 2) | ecosystem: Host-associated > Tunicates > Ascidians > Unclassified | place: Key West, Florida...
CACGGAGGATGGATGAAACAGGCACGCGAAATGGCAGAAGAAGATGGAACCAATATTCCCACGGTCCCGCGCACGTATGGAATTCAAATGCACAGGAAGACATCAAAGCTGCTACACCTGATGAAAACTACTCGCAAACCATTGCAATTCCACTTCTGGGCCACCTGTTGATGGAGTAGACCAATAGGTTTAACGAACACACCAGAAAGGGCTGGCTTATGCCTTGTCCCATCAGTGATGAGAAGACTCATGCCTGGCGCCATCACGTTGACAGCCTGGTTGAGCTGTTCAAAGAAGATCTGCCCTCACCTTTGTCAGTACCTTCGGAGCTCCATATACTGTATGGTCAATCAAGTTCATCAACTGCGACCAGTCGAAGCTGCCCAGTAGCCCACTACAAGCCCTGATCCAATGTGATGAAAAGCTTTTAGGCTCTTGAAAATTGTAGCTACACTGCCAGTGATAACATGTGACGCTGAACGAAGTCTCTCGGCCTTGCGCCACCTAAGAACGTTTTTTCCGCATCACGACCCGAGAGGATCGTTTGAACGGACTAGCCTTGCTTCATATACACAAAAAAAGGCAACACAGATTTGGACTTTGCAGTGGACGAATTTGCAAGGCGTCACAACCACCGCTTAGTATAGGCTAGTGCAAAGAATTTATCAAGTGGAGGTGTCCTTTGCTCCACTGGGCCGACGGCAATCAAACAGTTTAGGCATGGGGCTGCCATACCATCCTTATTTCTTGTCCTTGTTTTTATAGGCTGTTTTCTACAACATAGTTTTGTCCTTATTTTTGCCTTGTGTTTTTACTTCCGTCTTATATTTAGGTCATAGGTTCCCAAATGGGGCATCGCGATGCCCTTATAGTGCGTTGTTTTGAGATTGCAAGGGCTTCGGTTACTTGATATTTAACGCCTTTTTAATTTCATTACGACTTACAAAACTTTTTGGGGAGAACTTTCTCAGAACCTCACCGAGGACCTCAGAACTTAATGGGTCTTCACCGCTATGCACCCAGTACACATCCACATGAACTCATCCCTGAGCCCCCAATTAAAAATAATCCTGGATCCGCCTATGAGCTTTTACTTAATTTTTGTTTTTACAAATCAAAAAAGAGGAGGCAGATAAATAGTTTTATTTTTCTATGAATACCGAGTAGTGACTGAAATAGTGTTAAAATATATAGGTTGATTACCACATCTCTTAAGAGTTGAAAATCTTGTTCTCCAAATCAAAATTTTTCTTAAAAGAAACACATTTCACATTTAAGTAGAAATCAGGTAAAACCACCGTCGCATCCAGGGGTATGTTTCGGGCAACTGCAACCCTAAACGTCTGTGGTGCTCCGTTAAATGGCACCCCTTTGGGGTCAGTGCGCTCATTTTTGGCGCTTATAGAAGCAGAAACATCTTAAAAACCTGCTCTACAAACCAGTGTTTTTCAAATCTTTATGTACCACGACCCATTATAATAACCCGCACTATAAGCCAACGATCCCAATATAAACTCGAATAAAGCAAACATGATGCATCTGTTTACAAACAATATCTACTCGCGCCCCCACCAAAAATGGTTCACGACTTTCGGAGTGCCACAAGCCCCAGGTTGCAAACCACTGCTATATAGAATGCTCTACACTACAGTTACACCTCGTTGAACTGCGTAATTTACGAACCAGAAAAGGCAAAAAAAGGTTTAGGCAAAAAAATTGGTTTCTTAATTTCGAGTGGGAAAAACAAATTTCATCACTTTTGGCCCCCTAGAAATTATTTGGAAAAATCCCCTAGTGCCCCAACCCTGGAAAAAATCCTTTCGACGCCCATAGTTGGCAGCGTAGTCCAGTGCAGTTTTACCCACTGGCATATTTAAATACTGTACCAAAAATCGGGATTTCAAACACTTGAAGCCTTTTGGTAATTTTTTTCCAACGCCACCGCACTTCAGTGTTGCGCTATAAATTCTGGCTATTTAAGGTAATTCTGTGCATGTTCTCCAAAGATTTGCGACACACATAAGGAGATGGTGCGTTCGGAACTGCTTAGCACACATCGAACAACTAAGTTTGCATGAGCAACTCAGATTCAAGTTGCGTGCTTGTACGGGAGCTTACTATAGATGTAATATACAAAAAATTATTGTCGGATCTGAAGGTTAAACCCTTCTTGCAGTACCATTTACTTTTTCACCGGGCTTTTACTTGTCGAAGCACTTTTTTCGCAGATGCAGTTTTCCTTTTATGGAAAATACAACAGCATTTGCGAATATCACTGAAGACATAATTCTTAATTTGACAACACCTCTTAACCCAGAAACTGGAAAATATGAAACCTGTTACAGGTAAGAAAACTCTGATCTTGGTTTCATGAGACTCTATTCTGCATACAAGATACTAGGCTATAGGACAGTCAACAACAACAACTTGTTAAAAATCGGTTTTATTCTAACTTTAGTGTTTACCACATTTACATTAAAAGGTATAGTTATTAAAATTTTCGGTTTTGTCGACTTCATCAAGACCTACTGGAGCTTTACTTATTATAAAATTTTAAAGGTCAATCCCATTCTTTACTGCTTCATCAAATGCGGTAAAATAGTTCTAGAAAACTTGAAAGACTGCCTAAAGGTATGCCTACAGCAAAAGATATTGCAACAAATTGATGAAAAAATGCAGTTCAACCAGAAGTAATTATGGTAACTTCCAGTGGCCCTAAAAAACTTTGTTCTTTGCTTTGTTCATAAACCAGACAAAAAATTTAAGTACATCCCTTGATGGAGTTCAAAATAATATGACTTTTTTCTGTCGTAATACTAACATTGCTACCGAAGTTTAACCACAAAACAGAACACAAAGGTCTAACCTTACTTTTTTTATTTATCCTGAATGTGTGTTGAAAGTAGTGCATTAACTGTGGCGTAGCGAGGCTAAGTGTCGCCCGGGACCGACCATAAAAGTTAGTCCTTTTCAACCCTCAAATTTGCTTGGAGCAATTTAAAATGAAACATGATCGTGTTTCGTGCTTACTAAAGACACAAGGAATAGTAGATCATTTTGACAGGGTCTACGAGAGGGAGGCACAAGTGGTACATCGTACCCGGGCCTGGAAGGATGAAGGTGCACACGCTACGTTTTTCTGTTATCAGGCACAAAATTACTGGAGTAAGCCAGTTGCTAACACAACAATTGATTTATTTCTAAGTCGAACCAGAAAAGGTTCTATTTTATGTATAATCTGATTGCTATACAAACAAGTAACCTGTTTTCAAAAGTGCTTGCTAGCTGTTGTCGGGCGTAGGTTGGTTCAGAACCGTCGCCAGAAAGTTTTCAATAGGGGGGCTTGACATTCTAAAAATTGACAACAACTACACTGATTTATAGTGTTTCATGTTTCAGTTTGGGGGGGCTTGGAGCTTTGTTTGGGGTGGATAAGCCCACCGTAGCCCCCCCGTGGCGACGGGACTGGGTTGGTTAGCAATTGAGTTTTGCAGAGTTTTAGTACGGTCAGCATTAAAAAAAGCTAAAGTTTCCGCTCTTGCTTCGTATTCCTAGCCGCGGTTCTTGTCTTTTTCAACTCTTGTCCAGTGTCAACATTTTGTTAGTAAGTTTTCTTACTGCTTGCCCGACTGAAGATGCAAGCCAGATTTGACTAATTAGCGTGATTTCCAGCAGTGTATTTTATCATATTTTGAGTAAGGAGGGGCAAACATTTGAAGGTTTGCTACGACTGATGTCATACAAATCAGCACTACACGTGCTCGTTACATTCACTGAACAAATTGTTCATTTCATACACATATTACTATATTCTGAATTCCCGCGACATCAGGATCAAAAACAGTCACAATGAAACTAACGGAAAAGTCAGCGGTGAAGTTGCCTGACCACACTCGCATTACATATTTCTGCATATTTATTGAGCACCTCACTGACCTCGACTAATCTGAAAAATGAATTCAAGCGTTTTTTTCACACATTATACGTAACAATAACCAATTCTCAACGCCATAAAAAAAGTATGCTCATCGCCATTCGCTTCAGTCCTTCGCGCTCATTCTTCTATAGCAGGCCTGCACAACATTCGGCCAGCGAAAGCTTCTCCTGCGGCCCGCGAGGGCTTTCTTAATTGTAAAAAAAGTTGCAAAAGCTCGACCTCGAATAAGTAATTGTCTTTCCAGAATTTCTTCCATACTACAATGAAATCCCAACACATCGAAACATAGACGTAGCCAGGGGGGACCAAAGGGGCCATGGCTCCACTCAAATTTTTAGAACATATAGTCATTTTGTGCTTCGAGAGGCGTTTTTCCAAACAAAATAGTGTTATTCGCCCAAAATCAAACATCTGACCCCCCCAATTTTTGGGCTGGCTACGCCACTGCATCGAAATAAAATAGACGTTTGCGGCCCGCGGAAAATTTATGTTGATAGTTTTGCCTTAGAGCTTTCTGAGTTGTGTAGCCCTGTTCTATAGACATCTTTTGTTAGCGGCATAGTAAAAGAACGTATGTTGAACCAGTGGTGTAGGAGGCGTGGGTGCAAGCGTACCACCAACAGTTTTGATTTGTTGAAAACGGGAAAAATCCTTCAAAATTTAGGCAAAATCCCTGAAAATCCGAACAAAATCGTTAAATATCTAGGCAAAATCCCTGAAAATCTGGGCAAAAATGGTGCCCAACGTTGTTTGACTTAAAAAATGGCGCCCAACATTCGCAGAAAATCAAATAAAGACCTTTTGGAGCAAGTTTGGGGAAATTGGGGCAAAAATCCGTCGCATCCCCAAAAATTTGCTTGCTGCAACAACCATGCGTTGAACCAAAGCAAAAATACAAATATATTTGCTTACAGAAATACTGGAAATTCTCCTTACTCCAAACATTTCGCGGCCCCCGAAATCGGGGGCCCTAGGCTCAAGCCTTTTTAGCCTAATGGTAAATCCGCGCCAGAGTAAACGTTATAACTTGCAAAAACATTTTATCAAGGCTTTATGGAACTCTCTGTAGACCACTAAAATTTCGTTACGAAACACTGCCCTAAACTGTCAAAAGGTATTGCCGAAACTTTTACAGGAGAATCAAAGGAAAACGCGCGTTCAAAGCAAATGATATAAAAATGTTGGCAAGTGACAGTTGAATTCGCTTTTCAAGCAGTTTTTTCACATCGCTTTGAAAATAAAAGTAATATACCATTTAAAAAGCATTCTGCTGACCATTCACCGAAATTACCTTCGGAACAAAGGAAAGGTTCTGCTTTGTAGAAAGATGTTACTGCTTTTTCAAAGCTCTCTTCTAATAGGCATATCTGTGCCTCCACAGCGCAGCAGCAAACTGCTGGCAAATTCAAAGATTCTTTTTCCTAGTCATTTTCAGATTTCCTATCTCAATGATACGATCTGAGATTTTCTGTGTTATAGTGTGTAACTTTAAATCTTCACAACAAATACAAAACTGGATTTGTCTGGAGTCACAAAAAACATTGTTGGGATATGAGTTGTTCTTTTAACCAGCGGTACCTGCATTTGTCTGATTCAGACTTGTACGTTTTAATGGGGAAATACGGAACGTGTTTCGGGTTGTCATCTATTTGAGCAAGATTTTAGTTACGGTACGTAATGTTGACTGATGATGCGTAGTGTTACGGAAATCTGTTTTCTATCCAAAATTTGCCGATAGATTCCTTGTTTATTTCACATGTGGAGAGCAGTTACTTGAATACAGATATATATACAAGTTTGAATCGCAGAACGATGGAAGCAGGGCCCAGTGGGCTGATTCCTTGAATGCTTAACATAGAGCTTTTAATTGTGGTTAATATGCAGTTGCGAATTTGATTATGATCTTCTGTACAGTGTTAATTTAATATCAACAAACTCAAATTTCAACAGATACAACAACAATTTGGAGGAGTGCATATTACCAGCGGAGTGCATTAACTACTCAGCACCAGCAATTCCGTGCGACAAAGGATACTCCTACGACACCACCTTGTTTACAGAAACTGTTACGACAGAGGTGAACTTTTAATTTACATAACGACGAATCGAAAAAAAACATGGCTAGCATTACCAAGTGAGTAATGTCAAATACGTTAAATGTGTTACCCTGAAGATAATATATTATATAAATATGCCTAAAGAAGTGCCGCATTGTAAAATGTAAGAATCGCGTGTGCACGTATTGCAGAAGTGTGTTTGCTGTTCGGGAAGAAAGGTTATGGGTTTCGGGAAATGAACGGTGTTGTAAACTAGTTTGCTTTTTATAATTTAACCCTAGCAAAAACGTCGTACTGAAGAGAGTTTCATGGAACACTAAAAAGTTATATTATCATCTTAGTTAAGTTGTGTCATGTACAGTACAAGCATACCGTGTCTCACACGAAATGCAGGTGTATGAAGGCAACTGTAGATCATCAGGTAGCAAACATCTTTTATTAAGAGAAATGTTACCATGTGACATCATGAATTAAAGTTTTTATTTCCAACTTTATGCCTTTTAATTTTCTTGTGCTGGCCGTGACAGAAGAGTAACAAAGAGTTACACGAAAACTTAAAATACCACTTTTCAAATTTTGTGTTGCAAAAATAAACTTTTAAAGAAAGTTTCATTTCATCACTGTTCCGTTCTGTGAAAAGAAATTTCTTTATGGATTTGTTTAGACTTTAGTACATAAACATTGAACAGTCACTTTCAATGAAAGCAATGCTTCCACTGGACTTTCTCCTTGCTTCACTCTTCTAACGTAATGAAGAAATTATAAAATTCTCTCAAGGCATTTGCTCGACTTTAATTACTTACTAGGTACTTAATTTGAACCACTGATGGATCCTAAATGTGGATTTTCCCGCTCAGCTTACAAAAAACTAAAAATATGGTTTTAATTTTCCAAAGTAGCACAGGTGCGCTTTCAACAAATCAGCAATTATTCTTAAGCTCATCTGACCCAAAAAAACAAACTTTTTGTTTGTATTTAGAAATGTTTTTTTCAAAAACAAACAATTTTACCTGCAAAAAATTGGGAGGTGCGCATAATTAAGACACCAAAAAGCAGGAAAAATGCAAAAATTCCGCCAGTAGCTTTTATTGGCGATTGACTGAAGATCAAAATTGTATTTTTATCGAAGCTTGTTGTTCAACATGCACAAAAAGTAAGTGAAGATGTGACATGAAAATGTGTTACTTTTCAGTATCATTTATTACTGTTTGTAGTGAAAGTAATGATAAGATTTGATTACTTGGAATTTTGTGCTTTTCACGCCGCCGTAGGCATCGCATGTGGTGCCTTGGATTGATCCGTGCTTGCTTGCCATCTGCAGTTTGACAGTGTGTTTGTGAGCTGGAGATTTAGTGTTTATTTATGGTGCAATTTGTGTTCGTGTGAGTTTTAATTTCTTCACTTATTTTCAGACCGTGCCGCTGTGTAGGATAAAGTTAATAAATAGAAAACAATGTACCTGCTAGTTTGTCACAATTTATCCTACTTAAACGAACTTCAAATGGCAAAGCAAGAATTGTCGTGGCCGACAAAACAGTCGGTAGAAACTACTGCTCCTGACGCTTTGAAGACTTAACGTATTGGCTAAGGATATTCAACGATTATATTGATTACATAGGAGTAGGCCTTACTGATGACGCACCTGCTATCAATAGAACGAGGATTATTATTAGCTGCCTAGCCTTCCACCATCTACCCTCTTGTTGAAGAAGATGAAACCTTTGAACAGATTGTTGCTACACACAAGGTCGCCTACATAAAAAAGAACAATGTGTATGTCAGGCATCTTCTCGTGAGTCGTCATCAACAATCGGGTGAATCCGTTACAGAGTATGCGCAAATGTTGAAAGCTCTCGCTAAAGAATGCACCTTTGGGGCTGTAACCTCAGATGAATACCGGGCTGACCTGACAAGATACTCTTATAATTGGCCCCCTCTCCTCGCCTCTCATTCGCCAAAGGATTCTTGGAAAAGATGAAATAAATTTGATGAAAGCTGTAGAACTTGCGGATAGTTCGGCCCGTGCGCAGAAACAAGCTGCGATGATGGGTCGGGAGACGGTTATGGCGGTAGCTGAATCGGACCCTCCTACCCACGTTCCGTTTGAGCCAGACTGCTCGTTACCTGCTTTTAACAAGAGAAATGTTAGAAAGTGTTATTTCTGTGTTGGAAAACTGCACGCAAATCGTCGTTCTTGCTCTGCCGTAACTGCTGTATGCCATAATTGCAGTAAGCGAGGGCATTTTGCTAAAGTGTGCAAATCTAAAGTGAAGGATGCTTCTGACGACGTATTGAGGGTCTCTGCTGCTGGAGCCATGACGTGGTCTCTGCTGCTGGAGCCATGACGAGCCATGCTGGAACCAAAGTGTGCAAATCTAAAATGAAGGATGCTTCTGACGACGTATTGATGGTCTCTGCTGCTGGAGCCAAGCAATTCACAAGATCGCGAGAATTGTTTTTCTGATTTTCTTTGCTCGGAGTCGAGAAATCGTTTTCCATCGCTGCTGCTCCAGCAAATTTTGGTTCCGCCGTTATCAAGGTTAAGCTAAGAGGCCAACTGGTAGATGTTTTACGGCCAGAGTCTATCGGTGACTTATAAACCACTAGCTCAGCGAACCAGTCAGCTATAGACCTGGTCATAAAAGATGCTAGTTTAGCGCTTAAGGGAACAATTACCGCTAATACTCACATCATGAATAATCGTGGGATCCTCGAGGCTAGACCCTATTAGAGACTTCAACACAATAATGAGCTGAAGCCAATGCCATCAACCCTAGCTGCTAATGGCAGGGCCACACTCCCAATTAACACATAACAATGATTTATTACACCGCAGCATGAGCATAAGAACGAGCATGAACTCTTATGACCAACGGTTTAACCATAAAACAAACATAAACCCCTTTATTGATTAAAATTATTCTAAGTCCAAAATCATAAGAAATTTGGCCAGGACTTTGTCCCTATTTTTAATATTTTCTAGAAATTTCTACAAGTCCAAAACATGAAATTTTATGACAGAACTTTGTTACGAAATATGATTTATAACGCTAAAAATGACAAAGTATTAATGAAACAAACCAAGAATCAGAATACTTACAGTTTTGCAGGTCAGAAACTCACTGTCAATTCAGAATACATGGCTTACTAGAAGCTGTTTGCTTTTTTAACTTTGAATTCTACAAGACCCTCAGTGGCTATTGTACGTCCACTTCAAATCAAGTTCGAATTACCAACTAACTTTTCAGTCCAAAATGTTTGAGTATATATACAAACTTTTTGTGGGGGCAATGCCTCCTTTTGGTAGCAATGCCCCCCTTTTTGGTATCAATGGCAATGCCCCCTTTTAGTGGCAATGCCCCCTTTTTAGTGGCAATGCCCCCTTTTAGTGGCAATGCCCCCTTTTAGTGGCAATGCCCCCTTTTAGTGGCAATGCCCCCTTTTAGTAGCAATGCCCCCTTTTAGGGGCAATGCCCCTTTTTTTTGTGGCAATGCCTTCTTTTTGGTAGCTCTTGGTTTGTAACATATTGTTAATACATTATTACTTGTTTAGTATATACGGCACATATTCACAACACAATCATGACATAAATCCGTTCTTAAACGTGTAAGAATTCATTTATAAGTTCCATTTCTTCCTCTGTCAATACTCTGTCTGCCCCAAGTCCCTTTTGGATTTCTTCCATATTCCAATCAATTTGTGGGCACACTTTTGCTGTTGCAATATTCTCAGATTTTCCATGTTTCCTAATTGCCAGTTGCCTCAAGCTCAATGCATTGTGCTTCCCTCTTTGCCATTGCTTGCACCTTGTTGGCTTTGTATTGTTTCCTGTTTTTTTGAGTCCTGACAGAGTTTCAACCTAGACTTCTTGCTAGTCCATTTTGCTTCAATAATTTTACTTAATTAATAGTTTTTTTTTTCTTTGGTATGTTATTCAATGACTTCACACATAACTAACCACAATAATTGTCAAACAATATTGTCCATATTTTCCACAACTCTTCCAAGAGTGTTTCATGCGCTCAAGATCTTTCATAAGGCAGTGCTGATAACGTGTTAAGGTTAAACTTAACCTTAACAGATGTTTCTATCAACACTGGTGCCTCCGATAACGTCATAAATAAGAGTTGCGGACGAGCTACAGATTAAAGGTCGAGGATCAGCTGAACAAATTTCTCGTGCTACGACAAAAGTTG
>Ga0210059_1017533_pt1 | contig 10190 bp, 8 predicted proteins | sample Ectturendosymbi2_FD_188042 | JGI IMG/M metagenome (GOLD analysis project Ga0210059, IMG submission 188042) | Ecteinascidia turbinata endosymbiont from Florida, USA - Sample 2 (SPAdes) (version 2) | ecosystem: Host-associated > Tunicates > Ascidians > Unclassified | place: Key West, Florida...
TGACACATAAATTAAAGGGAGTGCGTGTAGAAGAATATGCATAATATCTCAACAAACTTCGCCAAAATGTTGGTTTGGAAAGATGAATATGACATCAAATTGTGACGTCACAAAGAGTGAACAGCAAATACAAATGACCACCATATTCCACTGATAGAAACCGCCCCCATGAAAATTTTCTGCGTACGCCACTGTTCATGTGACTTTTGTTGATATTTCACTGCTACTTTACTGGGGTGACTTGGGGTTATTGTCCTTGGATAACAGTCTGCCAGTCTCTGTTGTCCTGGCAACGGGTTGACAACCAATTTTCATTGGTTGACGCTTCTCGCTGTTACTGTTGTTTTCGTCCGATTTATTGGCTTTTCCTTAAAGCTGATTTCATATACAAGAACTCGTTGTTCAGGCAGAACTTGCCTGTAACACTGTTGAGGAGCTGGTTTTATTTTCTGAAGATCCAGCCGAGTGGAGAAACGTTAGTGCAGACTTGCGCAGATACGTTGCAGAGAAGCTGGAATAAGATTTATAGACTCACTGAATCTCAGAACCTCGGTCAGTACCTAAGGTGATGGCAGGACAAAATCGTTAAATAAAACAAACTTTTTAAAACTCTTAACCTGCTCAAGTCTGTTTTGCCGGTATATAGCAAATGAACGTGAGGCGTGATGCAAGAATACGACAAATGACCGTTTCAAGATGTGCCTTCTAGTAGCTGAGTTTTTTTAAGTGGTCTTTCGATTTTCATGTGGCGGGTTTGGCAGATCAATCAAAACATTCTTGACGAGAAGCATAGCCGGCCCGCGTAACTGAGTTCAACGTTCGATAATTGCTTGCCAAACACTAGAAACCTCTCTTCAGTATTTTCTCTCAGGAAGGAGGCGAGCTGAGTTTTCACCAGTGGCGGTTCTAAGGAGGGCCTGGGGGAGCCATGACTTCCCTAGACTTTTGGCTGCCCCCTTGTTGGCCCCCCAAGTTTTGTGCTTAATTTCACGTTCAAGTTCGTTTGATTGACATATACAGCAGGCAACTTACAGCCAGCAAAGTTTTAAACGACTTGAAGACTTTCTGGCGACGGTTCTGACGATATTCACAAGCCCCTGTTGGATTTGATAGGGTTACTCACAGCAAATCAATCTTCATTACAACGTAAAATCACCACGCAGGAGAGACATTTATGTTGGCCCCCTACTTTTTCCCTTGCACCCGCAGTGGTCCCCCTTTTTTTCAGTGCTAGGTTCCTTGCTCAAGGGAACAACAGGCGAGGGGGATCGAACTCCTGCCTCACAATTGTGAGGCCAGCTCTTTACCGACAGAGCTAACCGGCCACCTGCATTAGTCAAACCACAGTTGAAAGGCATTGCAGTGCATTTTTTCCTCAGTATGCACAGGGCCGGTTTTAAGCCGATTTGACCGATTTCTTCTAATCGGGTCCCGTGCCAAAGGGGGCCCCGCGTTACTCCTAACAAACGCAAACTTACACTTTCTATCGAAGCTGCTTGTGTATAGTACCGGCGCGGGACCCAGTGTTCTTTAAGGTGATTCAAAAGGCCGAAACGGTTATCAAATTTTTTACAACGGTCTGTCAAAATACAGTATAAATTCGCTTTATTACCACCATCAAAGTACACCAAAACATTGCTTTGTGAACCATCGAAAAATTATAAAATAGGTTTTAAACTTATTGAGAGATCAACAATCACTTCACATATTTCTTTAGCGTTAATAGAGAAAATATTTTTTAACCTTCTCCGGGATATTCAAACCCTGCTCTAATAAACGGTTTCACTCCTTTATTCGGTGCTATAAGTGGTTTTCCATGTGTAAAGTATTAGTGATAGTCAGGTGTTTTGTGTTTGGGTTTAAAAGTCAAATTTGGTCTTTTTATTTAAGAATATGTTTTGTCTGTAATTAAGTTAAATATCATGAGTCAAAGACCAACAGACATAGGCCGAAAATATTAAGTGGCAGCCAAAAGAGGCTTAAAGCTGAGGCAAAAACAGACCGAAGCAGAAAAAAGAAAGCTGCGTTGGACAAGTATTTCAACCACTGAGGGTATACCCTCAATGCCACACTACGATGAAGATGGCGAAAACATAGGCAGCCAGCCTGGTTATGTTGCGCCAGATAGTCAAAGTGGAAGCTTATGCACGGGAAGTGATGTAAGCCGTTTCGAAAGTGTTGATTCTGACAAGGAAGGAACCTCGTCGGATGGTGCATTTCATGATGCATGTAAGCAAGAAAATTCAAAATTTGGATGAACAAATGATGCTGCTACTCAGCCAGGTGTCATGGGTCGGAATGTTAGGGACTAAGGTGGACTATTAGCCCAAATAGGTCCGCCTGCAATCATAATAGAAGTTTTCCTCAGAAACGAGAGTGATGGGACACGGTTTTCTAAGTTGCACTGCCAACAAATACCACCAAACGGTGAAGGGTAGGTCATCCATGGCTAATATTCCTGTCCTGGAAAAAAATCTTTCGCTATTGCAGTAAACTTTTCAGCTGAGGATAGGCACTGTAGCACATGCAGCACTAAATACCTCTCCTCTCTGCAGGTACTACACTCGCACCTCCCTTCTGGTCAGGAAGATACATGGCCAGAGAGGAGGTATTGATGAGGGTTGTAATTCTCTGATTTATTGGGTTTTACGGCGCTGTCCATTGAAGTCTCTGCTGGAGAGGTCTTGGTGTCACCCTTTCGGATCCCGCCATTTTAGCATCACTGTTTTCTATCATTATGAATTGATGCACCCGCTCAAAATTTTTTCCACACCACTGAGTGGGGCCCCGCAAAAGTGCTTTCAATCGGGCCCCGCACTTGCTAATACCGGCCCTGAGTATGTAGGACACACAAGCAATGGAATAGTTGCACAAGTTGCAAATGAAAGAGTAGATTATAATAATTTAGGAACACATCACAAATTTAAGCAATATGAAACGCAAAAAATGAAAAACAAAAGTATTTTGTTTAGGAAACCGCTTCTCAAAGCACAAAATGACAAAATATGCCTTGGGCCCCCTGGCTACGCCTATGGGTAAAATATGTTAAAAAGGTTAAGAACCACTGGTGCAGATATATCTTTCCACAATAAATATGTGAATGGACGATTTGTGGAATGAAGGTGGTCAGAGAGTCTTTGGCAAAAAAGATTGTTGTGTAGTGTCAGGGTTTTTAGTGTCAGGATAGCAAAAAGATCGTTTTTTTGTGATGCAACTTTCTTTTTGAACAAACTGACCACATACGAACCGGCGTACATGTATAATATCTTTTTGCGTTGCCATACACTGGTGTGTCTGTAATGTGCACGACAAGAGATACTTTAGGTACAGTATTTTATTCAAGTGGGTTCATACTTGTACCAAGGCACATTGTCACAAAAACTAAGTTTGCTTAACATACCTATTTGTTACCCGGAGCCGCACACATCAATAATTTTGTACCAAACCTTTATTGTGAAACGTTAAGCACTTCAGTTGACGTTGTAGATCACACACTAGTATCTTTTGTAATTAACTACTGGTACATGATGTACAGGAGTAAGTTAAATCCTATTTTAATTATTAATAGATATTTAACTTACAGTTGTGGTTATAGTCTTTTGTTCAGTTCACCTGAACTGAAATCAACATAATGTACTCTTGGACAAATGTTGAACGTAACGAACAGAGTTGCAACCGTTGAAGACCAATCGTACTTGAAGACCAACAAACAGCAAACGTACTTCATCGGTGACAATCGTACAAATGAACCATTGGTGAACGTAAGCGTACAGTAGATCAAGCGAACAGTTCTTCTTTGCTTCTGGATTCCTTCTTCTTCACTTGTCTCCATTCTTCGAGGCCATTTCTGGTCTCTCTGAAGGGCGTTGTTCGTCTGCTTTTATAGAAAGCTTGTCTGTATCTTCTTTGGCTCTGCGCCAGGAAATGACTATTTTCTTAGTTTGTTTATTGAGGGGGTTCTTTCCAAGGTACTGGTTCGGGAAGTTGTCTTCCTGTAGAACGCTTGGTCCGGAAGGCCATGTCTTAGTTTACTTGCTTTAGTGTAGTACGCAAATGCAGGTTGTCATATGTTCTCACCAGTGTCTCGGTGCTGTTGGTAGATCAGCAGACTTGGTGCAGCATTCTATCTGCAGTCTGCAGTTACAATCTTGTTTCACTCTTACTGTTCTCTTGTACGATTTTTACCTAAATTACATGTTAGTTTGTGTATACTTTGCCTGTTTGCAAATTCCGAATTGCTGCGTTAAATAGCTGTGGGCTGCAAACCTTAACAGCTTACGTAGATGTAAAATGCTTGCTTTGAACGGCTTCATGTCGTTCGGGTTCAAAGGTCGTTCTTGTCTGTTCACAGAGTCTGTGCTTTATTAGTATTTTCAGTCATTAAATTTTCATATGTATGGTCCACTGTTTCATTCATTTTGTCGCCCCGCGTTTCTTCATTGAAACTGTCTTGTTGTAGGAAAGTTCCTACAACACATGGTCACACGCAAGTGTTTCTGAAGTTTAGATTGCCAAATCGTATCAGTTTTGACGTTTTTGACCGGTGCTTCTGCAAAGTTGAAACGAGGACAAGTGAAATGCTACGCAGTTGAGCTAAGCGTTTAGGGAGCCTCGCGGTCACGACTTTGCCCGGGGCCTCGCGTTTGTTTAATCCGGCCCTGTCTGGCAACACTGCTATAGACCAGTTAGGCCACCCTATAAAACAGCTAAGTTATAAGCGCCAATTTCGTAATCACTCACTCTCATGCTACATTTTTTTTGGAAAAAAGGCTGTGTTGCCCATAATGTTCACCAGTTGCTATTTAGAGCCATATTTTCGTACTTACGGAATTCAGTAAACTTAACGTTAGTCATATGGATGTGAACACACTTTTTGATTTAACAATTGTTCAAGCGTATTTTAACTTAGGGCCCATGCTGTACGCTATAGGCCCCGCGCTACCTTAATCTGGCACTGACTTCAAGCACAAACAATGCAAACAGGACAGCATAAAATTGCGTTAGCTGTGATAAGCGTGAAATTTGGCAATAATATAGCACGAGTGTTAGACGACCAGCCAACAAATATGAACAAGAATGAAACTATCTTTCTATGCACGAATTGTAACATTCAAATGAAAACTTTTCTTTCAATCAACTATCTCAGTTCGGCAATAAAAAAGTGTCGTATGGCCAAATTTATTTGGGCTCCAGTCATAGGCGTAGCCAGGGGGGGCAAAGGGGCCATGGCCCCCCAAAAATGTTTAGAAAATATAGTCATTTTGCCCTTTCAGTGGCGTTTTTCCAAACAAAATGGTGATATTCGCCTAAAATCAAACATTTTGCTCCCCCCAAAAATTTTGGGCTGGACACGCTGGCTCCAGTAATAGAATTTTTATACTTTAGAAAAAGTGTCGAGCGCCTGTGGGTGAAACTGAAGAGGAAAGTATCATCATTCGTTTCAAAAAATTGCACGTCCACTGCAATGCTGCTTAAAATCTTCCCGCATTTATATGAATCTGTTCATATCTTTGACAGATCATTCTTTACATAGATGTAGGAGCAGGAAAAATTTTGGGGTGCAAAGCTGGGTTGCGGAGTCGGAGCCGGAGTCGTAAGGAGTCGGAGGTTTTTGGGTGGAGTCGGAGTCGGATTTGTTTTCCGACTCCGACTCCGGATGTCCAATTGGATCATTCTTTACATCACAATGCACTCCTAAATTGAGAATTCCTGTTGAAATGGTACAACTTCTTTTGAAACTTTTGTTGAAACAGAGATTTCTTGCAATGCACCACGATTTCCAGTGATTTTTCACAGTCAAATTTCATTCCTTTTGTGTTCAGGAGTCGGAGTCGGAAATTTTGGAAAGGTCGGAGTTGGAGTCGGAGTCTGATATTTTACCTCCGACTCCGCAACCTTGGTGGATTTTTGCCCGAATGTCGCCAAACTTGCCGGAAAAAAATTTGGGTCACTTATTGTGCGAATTTTTTCTCATTGAAGACCGTTTTTGCGATGACCTCCAAAGGTCTTTATGCGATTTGGGGCTTTGGGCACCGTGCGGGCGCCGTTTTTTCAAATCAAAGCAGGTTGGGCGCCATTTTTGCCAGTATTTTTAGGGAGTTTGCTTTTATTTACAAAGATTTTGTGAAGGTTTTCACAGATTTCCCCCAGATTTCCACTGATATTGTCCCGATTTTAAGGGATCTTGCCCAGATTTTCACCAGATCAAAACTTTTGGGGGTGCGTTTGCACCCTTGCATTTCCGTCTGCTACATTACTGATTCTCTAACGTTTGTTCCCACCGTGCTAAACTTGTTCTTTGTTTGCTTACATGCAAGAAAAAGTTTAAAATCGCAGTAAGAGAAAATAAATCTCAGATTCATTCACTAATTTTTACAGATAAAAACCAAGTACATTTTAAGCCTGAAGTGTCTGCATTTTTCTTCTTAGCAGAGCACTTTGAAAGAAAACACAGTAGAAATGCGAACATTCGGTGATGAAACAACTACGCTGAACCAGCTTTTTTCGCAAGTTCTTTGCACTGTTTGCAGTCCAAGTCAAATGGGAAGAATGACGTTGCATAGAATGCACAGCGGAAATTCCTGTTTTAGGGTACGGGTGGTTTAAGGCCGAAGTCTCCCCATATTTTCGAAGTTAACAGGTCACCACTTTTGAAGAACTTGACCATAAAGTTCGTTAAGGTAATATCTTTAAATTCTCCCACGCCGCCATGCCGCCCCGTAGGGATAAGCAACACCAGAGAACCTGAAAAGTGCAAACAAACTGCGCTTTGCTTCAGTTTTTTCTTTTTATGGAAAAAGAGAAATAAAAGCATTAGTGTGTGCTTATGAAAACACTAATGGCAACTGTGTGTTGTACGGCAAAAGCTCAGGCAATATCACCTGTAGGCTATATGTATCAATTAACAGTGCTAGAGCAATTAAGAAGTAGAAATTTGCATCAGTCGCTCTATCCAAAAAGGCTGCTAAAATTGTCGGAGACAAAAACTCATACTGGTGAGCCTTTCTCAAATTTGGTTTTGTTATTATCAAATGCATGATTATTAAACAATACGCACTTGTCAAGTCACGTGTGTCATTTGCTGAAGTTTTTGATTACAAAATAATGAAAACATGGACAGCATTTTCATACCTTCCACACCGAACTCATACGTAATTTAAGTATTGCACGGAAACCCGTTCATAACAAATTGTCAAATTGATTGGACTTGTAAATGCGCTGATCGAAATAATATTTTGATTCTGCTTCGCGTTTTTATCGCATCACAAAAGCATAAGAGGAATGTCACCATTTGCACTTAACCAAGTATAGACAGACATTTGTTGTTTCTGAAATGTTAATAAAGTCGTCTATGCGTCCAATGAGTTCGTTCTGGTTGCTACTATATTTTGACGGTCATAAGGTTGACCAGCCTCTCATTTGGAGACGTTTGCGCTAACACCAATCATTGGTGTTGCAACATACTTCGAGTTAGTTTCAGCCAAATAATTAAAAAATCTGTTAAAAAATTATCCGTTTTATGCAAGACGAAAACAAACTGAACAAGTTTAAAGATTTTTGGAAACCCAACGGCAACTTCATTTGGCTTAACTCTTAGCACTGTCCTGCTGCGTCCTAATAACTAGGCAAAAAACAAATTGGAGCTTGATTTACCTGGTGTGTACGGTGTTTTCGGACTTTTTATCGCTTCTGCCACTAAATTGGTGGCTAAAATTTCAGCATGCAGTCGAGCGGTGTATGCCAATTTTTGTTCATTGATATCAGTTACATCTCCGATTGCAAACACATTATCTTGACCTTTCACTTGCAAAAATTCGTCCACTTTTAATGTTCCGTTATCAGTCAAGGATGCAGCTGAAGATAAAGCGCAAGAAAAAATCAATTCTACTTGGTGCATATTAACTAATGCATTGTTAGTTGTAAACGGAGGAATTGACGAAATTCGAAAAAAAACTAGTCCTTTCACGTTTTTTCATCTTGGACTTCAGCACTGATGCTCTAATGGTATTGTAGTTCGATATAAAATGCTTAATCTTACAGTTTCATTTCTAACTGTCTTAATAACATCGTTTCAAGTAAATAATACTAATACAAGTGGTTTTAACAAAAAGTACTTTTTCGAAAAAAAAATTTCTCAAAACTCTTCTTCGCTTTGCAAGGTTTTATTGCAAATAGTGTACATTTTGAATTGACACAACAATCACAAAGGTGTTTGAAAGCATGCAAACATGCTCTTCATCTTCTATCCTTATACTGATTACTCCTCATTAGGTTTTGGTAATTTGTCCTTTGTCCTTGACGTTCCTTGGTAAGACACATATGTCTTTACTATTGACTCCATGTTTGCTGGATAGTTGCTCTCATTCAGTTATTTCCATTTACTTAAAACGTTTCTGCCTTGTTACTTGAAGGAAAGGTTACTAAAGCGGCTGATTTCCTACAAGCACCAGAAATACTAATGCGATGGTCGAGTGAGGTGAGTGCAGGTTTGAAAATGCACGCCCACTACATGATCGCTGAGCCAAGTAGTTTACTGGTCATGATGGCTTCGCTCTATATAGCGAGGCTAAAACGCATCAAACAGTATCTTTCTATTCATATGCAAGACATTGATGGAAACAAAACGAATTAGCCTTAGCTTAAAACCCATGGGTAATCGAAAACAGCAAAATGATAGAACAATTTTTGTCTTGTAATCTTCACACTACCGCAAACTGACGGTTTCCACTTTCCTGTAGTCGAAACACTGCGTCAGTACAAATTTACTGCAGCGGGAAATAAGTTGCTTTTTTATCAGTTTGTACTAGGCTGTTGGTCTTGGTAAGTACCTAACAAGCAGGCTACCTGAACAGACATACAGGGCAGAGATGAGCATTGGACTGGATCAGACTATAGCAAATTTATTTGCATTGCATCCGGACTGTAAATCGCTTCAAAATTTAGTATCCAGCCAGGATTTGGACCCAGTGAATGGAAAGGAAATGCAGCATTTTTGTTGTGAAAAGGCTGCATTTTTCAATTTTTTTGGATTTCATTTGGACTTGGTCTTTACTGTGCAATTGAAAGAAATTTTTGGACTGCGGTTGGACTTGGATTGAGTTTTAAAAAATCAGAATTGGATCTGGATCGCAAAATATGACAGTCCGCTTATCTTTGATGTAGGATAATTTTTGGCGTTTGATTTTTGCATTGAGGGGGAAAGCGTAGTCGATTCGCTTGAAAATGATGCGAGCTTGAAAACTCGGGTACTGCAATGACAATAACAGGATCGCACCTTAAATAAAGTGTGAGGCACGCATTACCTTTATAGCAGCAGACATCAGACGTTTTGTGACGATTAAGGAATAAATGAAAGGATAAGAATTGCCCGAAAGCCTTTGGAAAGGTTTAAAATATAAACAATTGTCTACTGTGTTGAAAAGCATATTACTCCTGCGCCGTATGTCATATTAAAACGAACAGAAGCGTAACTTGTAATTAATATAGCCATACTAAAAAAGTGTTTTTGTTAATGTGAACACTAAAAAATAAAACATCCTTTTATTTTTTAGGTTGTTTCCAAGTCCTTTCCTGTATAGGGCATCAGCAAACAGGCACGCTCCTTACTATAATCACCGTGGCGTAGGCAAACACTTGAGCATTGTTGACTTTTTACGCTTTTGGTTTTTTGTCACAGCGCTTGTGGTTTTCGCAAATTAACTTGGGAAGTGCTAATAATACCTTGATCACACAAACGCAATATCTTGCATTTAATTCGATTATACGATTGCCTCGTGTATACCAGGGTTTTGTTGCCTACTACACCATTTGCAAAATATGTATGACATACATAACCTCTTCTTGCAGAAATCAGTGTTGACTATAGTTCCAGTACAAGGAATGACGAAGTCAGTGGTGAACATTCGTTGGCTTTTTGTTTTGACAACTTGGTCTTTGCACAGCTTGTTCATAGTTAAGGTTTGTAGGCTGGAGACGTGTTCTCCTGTAGAAGTAAACAAATGCTTACTGAAACACTTTCCCCACACTCAATGGCATCATGTCCATAGGAACCTCACGGCCAGATCTTTAAACAACAAACATTTTAGACACTGGTTTTCGATGCTTGATCACTCACAATCTCGGGAGGGCGAATTTGTGAATGCGTACCGGACAATTTTTACCTAAAGTCGATAACCTTCACATTTCACTTC
>Ga0210059_1017534_pt1 | contig 10189 bp, 10 predicted proteins | sample Ectturendosymbi2_FD_188042 | JGI IMG/M metagenome (GOLD analysis project Ga0210059, IMG submission 188042) | Ecteinascidia turbinata endosymbiont from Florida, USA - Sample 2 (SPAdes) (version 2) | ecosystem: Host-associated > Tunicates > Ascidians > Unclassified | place: Key West, Florida...
TGTGCACTTACTGGGAATGCACAGCACCTCAAATCGAGACACCCATTTGTACCCACTGCACAACAGCTACAGTTCTACTGACAACAACAGCTACAGTTCTACTGACAACAACACAGCTGTGGGACGCTCTGGGGGGTTCACGGATGGAATGCGGAGAGGTTGGATGACACTTCGAGACTCCGTATTTTCATCCCCGACATCGGCACCCACCCTCATGGAATGGCCCTTCAAAGGACAGCGCGTGTCCCTCATAACCGTCTCCAAACCACCGCCCATGATTACCCAAACAGTTTATGGCCTATTCTGCGGCCTGTGAGTGTGGCGCACAATAACAAACCGTCGACCATGCCTCCAATGTCCAATCCATCTTGACTTAACCCACTATTTCATATCTGGTTGGTACCTTCAATTTATATTTTTTTTCAGTATTATTATTCACTATTCATATCTTCTCCTCAGTCAAGACTCTGAACACGGATGTAAACCAACCGATAAATCAAGCAAACACATTTTTGCTATGTTCAAAGATCTATCTTAGTGAAAAATTAAGCTGATAAAAACTTCCAATTTAACTACATGAACCAGTTTTCGATCATGCAATCCTAACTGAGATTTAAAATATCACACTTTTGAATACCAGCATGTAGAAATGTATTGCGCAACAGGGTAAGGTGCAGGCAGCGCGAAAAATACACAAGCAAGCATAAATAGCAACACAGGCGGATAGAAACAGGTGAGGTGGTAGTAGTGTGCTTAATGCAGTGTTGTTTTAGTGCAATTGCATAAAGTCTGGTAGCCTGTGATGACAAATTGCTCAAAATGCTTTGTCCAAAGCGCAAAGGTATGGGATATTTTCTTTGTAGACTGAAATCAATTGTTTGGAAGCTCATCAGTGTCCCAAGTTTTCCTGATTAATTTTTTTGCGTTTGAAGTTGCACATTCGTAACCAATATACCTTTTCTGTGTCTATCGAAAACATGCCATTATTTCCTGCCTATTCCGGTTTTTTCATAATGGTTTCAGATGAAGCACAAACCCAACAACTAACCGTGAATAAATGCAAGAAAATCGTAAGTTTCAAGAGTTGCGCAGGCCCAACTTTTACATGTAATAAATCGGTGATGAATTTATTTCCAACCACTTTACTTTTGGCCATGATTTGGGTGTTTATCATGCCCAGGCATTTTTGTTTTCATTGATAGGATTTCTACTTATTTCCTGTTTCAAGATAATTAAAAGATGAGATAAGTTGTCGATATTTCAAAATGCTGTTTTTTGAAAATTTCTTTTAATTTTTCATCAATTTCTTCGAATTGTCACGAAGTAACAGGCTTTTGATTTTATATTTTCATCCTTGTAAAACATTTTTGTTGAAAATCAAACAGCTTCTGAACTTTGGAATGAGTGCTCCAACACTGGGAAGATTTTCCTACACAGAAAACTACAACGACGACAAAACAATATTTCACTGGGTAAAATATATCTACCAGACTCGTGCGCAAAAAAGTTAATACTTGATTGTTAACATGAGAAATAAAAGCTTTTCTTGGCACGTGTACCTCGCATTGGAACAGCTTTTGCGTAAATGTCAGTTTGCCAAATCCATTTGGACAAAATGCGATGTTTCAGCAACTATTGGCTTGAATTCGACACAGGCATCTTTTCAAGCAGACTGTGACAGGATGCTTTCATTCAAAGTTAAAAATGAATGAAAAAAAACTCTTCCAAGATCATTTCTTAATCAAGTGTGCTGCCATGAGAAATGGCAAGCAAGCTTGCTTTGATTTGTATGAATCTGCGCATAAAACAGCCTGCTTGTGAAACATCAAATCTAGATTTGGATGACGTTGACAATTTAAAGCAAAGAAAAATTATTCAGGACAATAGTTGTAAAAATACTCTGAGGCAGGGGATGTTGTTCTTGCAAATCTGGCATAAAGTTGAAATTCTTGCATTACCAAAACAAAGACTTGTTTGTGATAATGTAAAATATTTCGTTGGAAATGAATGTTGCAATATTTTTGTGAAATCTAGATTGTTTAGTTCTATAGGCAGATATCCGACCAACACAAAACGTGCCAGATGTTCGGGTTGCAGAACATGACATGTCATGTTGTAGTTACAAAATATCGGCAAAAACTGTATCGCAAAAGAACATCGTGCGGTGAAAGAATGTGGTGTTGGAGGGTAGTTATTTAGGATACCTGTTGTGGGAAAGATTCAACGCCTTCTAAACATGCCGATAGAATTCTGAGGGAGGGATTTGTGATGAGAAAGTGTGGGGTGCTGCGAAAATGTGCTATGCATTGTTGTAATTAGAGAATGTGATGAAAAGTTCTGCAATAAGAAAACGTGGTGTGGAGTGCTGTGTAGAACGAAGGTGATATGTACTTTTGTGGTGAGAAAACTCAGTGCAGGGTGTTGTGGTGAAATAAAGTGGTTTATTCTGTTGTGGTGTGAGAATGTGTTGTGGGTGCTGAGATTAGCGACTGTAGTGTGAGGCGTTGTGGCGAGAGAAAGCGGTATATATATTTGTTGTGAGAGGATGTAGTGTGGGATGCTATGATTGCAGTGTTGGGTGTTGTGGTGAAAAATATGTCATGAAATTTTGTGGTATGAAGAATTGTTGTGGATGGTGTTGTTAGCGATCGTAGTGTGGAGTGCTGTGGTTAGAGAATGCGGTATGAAATTTTGTTGTGAGGAAGAAAATCTTGTTTTACAATAGCCATCGTAAAACATTGTTGAACTAATGAAAATTATCGTGCCTCCAAAACAGAGTAGGTCGTTGATTTGAATAAAAACTAATGCTCTTAGCAGCTGTTGCTGAACCCAGGAATTTTTTATGGCGTTTTAGGGACCCGAATCAGGTCCCTAGAATTTCAAATCAGGTCCGTACAATCAAAGAAAATTATCATCGGGTCTCTAGAATCAGAGAAAATCGGACCCATGCAATTCCATACCTGGTATCTACCCTTTTCCTTAAAAAACCTGCTGAAAATTGTTGGGCTGCATTAGCTTCAGTTTGTTCTCTTAAAAACAAATTTTGACGTTCGAACATACTGTACTTCACTTATTTCTGCTTACTCGTTTAGATATCTTCAATTACTTTATTGTCTTGGTAGATATCCCTGTAATGAATCACCTTTTAATATTGAAGTCGTATTGGTTTCGAAATCCATTTCAGATTGTACTTTTATTTGAAAAATCATTTTGATGCTACATATTTTATACGGTAGTCTTCCCAGTCTTGGAGAATAACAATTATCCATCGGTTTGTTTTCAATTTAAATTTGGCATGAGTTGCTCAAAACAGTATCTGGATGAAAGTTTGCAGTTTGTTTCATTGAAACTGTGCTCATCCAAAAACTAAGTCGCCTTTTTTTTGTAAATATCTGTAGAAACGTTTGATTTTTACTCAGGGTTTTTCTGTGACTTCGTTAGAAAATGAAATCCTAATTAAATAACGAAACTTGGAAAAAAGAGCATTTTCAACTTACGCATTGAGTTTTATCTTCGTCTTTTCACTAAAAGCATTTTGAGCTTAGTGTCATCACAGGCTACCTGTAAACACATATCCTCTGATTCGGCCTCACCAACAAATGTTCAAATCAACGTTGTCTCTTAGATTGCAAAAATGATGCCCAGCAGTTTCGTCCAATACTCAACAAATTAGCCAAGACATTTAAACGGTTGTCTGCAGGGCTTTCGACATGTTTTTTCGTTTTTTCAATGTCGCCGGAGAACCCTTCGAATATTTGGGTTTCACCCATTTCCAGCTTGTTGTTTCCAGGCGACATGAGTGGGCGCACAGTCTTCAAAATTGAAGAAACATTCGATTTCTTGATTTTGTCGCGGTTTTTCATTAGAATATTCTTAAGTTTCTCAGCCGCTTCTGTTCTTATTACGGCGATATCAGCCAGGTAGGTTGAGTTTGCTTCCTCCAATGATTTTTTCAGCTTCATCACTCGTTCTCTTTGCATTCGCCGCTTCTCTCGTTCAAGTGACTCCAAGTCAATTTCTTCTGGTTCAGGTACTTCCTGTATTGTTTCTAACATAAGTTGGAATTTTTTTCTCCTGACTGACCTCAATCTAGGTTTTTCTTTGTTCGCAGGACGGATGATTGGGCCGTACAGTTTGAGAGGAGAAGCTGAACTGGGCAAAGGCAATAAGCTGCGTCTAAACGTATTACAGCCTCTGGACTTGTCATCACTTTTGATTGAAGAAAGTGATTTGGAGGTGGACGCAGGCGGTTGCAAACTTTGCTTTGGGAAGTTCTTGCCGATGTTCTTCCCTGGAAGCGTTAGGGGCCGGGCCCCTCCTGATCCACAGTCCTTATCTTTGATTGAGCTGTCAATTCGTTTCGAGCGCTGAGTTTTTCCAAACACAGCAATCTCTTTGGTGCCAAGCATTGCTTTTGACACACTGCTGGAAGACATTCCCCTTTCTGTCTCTGTCTTGTTGACAGTTGTGGTCCCTTTTGAAGGGATTGCGTTTTCCGTTTTTACAGCGGAAACACCAACACTCTTTTTCGTCTTTCGGGACACAGATACAGGGTTGACTCTTCTTGTGGAAAGATCGGGAGCTGATGACGAAACGTGACTTGCTCCGCTCTTCTTGCAAGAGCACTTTTTACAAGAGCACGTTGCAACAACTCTCGACCTTTGTAGTGCGCGATAACGCATCATCTTGTGCTGGTAGACGGCGAAGGGTGCTGTAGAAAAAGTGGCTACGCTCGATCGGCCAAGCGTAGACACTTTACATGATTTTCCACCCACATCCCCGTTGCACTGAGTGCCAACATCAGCACAAGCCTTCATTCCCCCTGTGCGGCACGTTTTCCTTCCGTTTATAATTTTCTCCAAGTGAAGGTTCTGCTCCGTTGCAAGTGGTAGTGTGCTTGTTTCTGATCTGTTCTAAAGTAAAAGCAGTATTTTCATACACATTTCAGAACGGAAGACTCAAAAACAATTTATCACAAAATGTTAAGAATGTCGTCAGTAACGACATACAGTTAAACTACGATATAAAATTCAACCTTGTACGTATAAGATAATTTTGTCAAAATCTATCACTTTGACGAAGCAGGAGCAGAGATGTTCCGGTCATTTGGTAGAGTAGACCAACTTAACTCAACAAGCAAATTAACTCAATTTACCAAAGATTTTGGCGCCACCGAGGGCCAGAGTGTCTAGTGTGGTTCCATTTCATCCCGGAGTCTGGAAGAGCCTTATGCGACGATGACCATGTGCAAGGAATATGACTTGTGGCCATAGACGTAAAAAGGAGAGGGGTGGCGGAGGGTCCATCGCTAGGGGCGCAGCCTTTTGTGCGGCGGAACTTTGTTGAATAAAAATTAACTTTTGAAAGGAGTTTGAAAATGTAATAATTATTTTTTGTTTTCAAATCAATTTTTGAAAGTTCTCATTGTTTTAAGTTTTAGTGTCAGAAGCATTAGACTGGAAGACTAGCCTATAAATAACAACAAATGTGGTAGTGGAGTGGGCAACTTGATGAAATGCTTTTTTCCAAAAATCTGGGTAAAACCTAATGTGCTGAAAAACCTCAGTGTCATTTTTGAAATCGTGGCTATTTTAACACACATACCGAGAGGCATTTGTTCTCAGGTCCCTACACTTTCTCTAGACAAGCTATCCTTTGAACAAGAGAAAGAGATGACAATCGACCGCTGACTAGCGGTCGATTGTCGTTACTTCATTAGTTCGAGGTTTATATTGCCCCAACCCCTCTCAAAATCTGATAAAAAGCCCTGCATGAAATCACGGTACTCAAGGCTATCTCAATCCTTTTTCTCCTATTGTTCGATTCTTAGCAACGCCCCGACGGCACATCATTACATCACCTGACACCTTGGCAATGACAACAAACACTTCTTGTAACGTATCTTCCCGTTTTTTAATTTTCAGTGGAATATTTTCAAAAAGTGCCACAAGGTACAACCTAATCCACTGGGGTCCAACTACAGGCCCGCAGGCCGCTTGTGGTCCGCTACAGCGTTATCAATGGCCAGCAGAAGCTTTCATTATAACTCATTGACCGCCTGTCCACGGTATATTCGTGGCTGCTGTCTGACGCTAGAACGCCGGTATATTTTTCGGGCTGGCGCTTGAGCGGCTGGAGGTTGAATTTGTTATGTTGAACTCTCGAAGGTATCCTGAGATTGACTATGACGACACGAACTTTTCTCACCAAACATTTTCAAGGGTTTATGGAGATGCTGCGGCATTCCGAACAAAGTTTTACAATGTTGAAGAGTTGATTTCTTCTCCAAATATAACCCCATCAGATTACAACGAATTGTTCCCAATGTTTGTCTTTGACGTGACAGAACAGAGCGAAAAACTCAAAAACTCTGTGACTGACATTCAGATTAAGGCTCAGTTCTCAGCAAACGTAGCAGCAAACACAGAAGCTTTCGCCGTTGTCATCAGTGATAAAAGTCTCATTTTCTAGAGTGATGGGCAGAAGATGCGTGTTGAATATTTACTTATAAAAATTTATCATAATATAAATGAAAATCTCGAGACCAACGATGATTTCAGTATTGAAAGACAATACCAAAAAGCTCACTCATATGAATCGGAAACAAATGTGGAAAATCATAGAAGACAAAGGGCTGGTTGATCAAGCTCTTGAACTTGAGAAAGGTGTTAAAAAAGTTCAAATCTGAAATATGTTGAAAAGCGTGTGAGGTTACATCTGTCTCATTGAATTTCTCGCTCTGGATAAAGTGCATTTACACAAGAACAATGAATAAAACCTTTTCTGTGCACCATTATTGTTTTGGTTTTATGTACTTATTTATTTTACGATCAAATTAGAAGGTAGGCCCTCCGATAACCCTCCGCTGGAACACATTACTGGACAAGCTCTGTGTTTTTCGTTGCCTCAGCTTTCGTTGTCTTAAAGAATACATCTGGAGCAATGAACTCAGTACCGCCAAATAAATCTGTCTATCTATCCGCTTAATGCGGTCTTCTCAACGTGACCCCCTAGTCAAATTAATTGTCCATCCTTGCAATTAGATTATTTTAATTAAAACAAGCATAACACCTTTTAAAAAATGCACTGTAGTAACGGTGATAGAGTCTGTAGATAACTTCTGGAAATTAGTCAGCAAAGATAGATTTCCTAAACTGAAAGATTTCGCACTAAAATGCATTCGACCTTTGGAAACATATACACCTGTTTTAAAACTGAACTGTTGTTTTTCTATGTGACCAAATGGAGATGGAAAATGCCATTCTTGAAGCGAAATATTGCAGTTGATGTTAGCGTAGATAACTTAGAGTTCAGTTTGTAGGTTTGAACTGCAAGTGGAGTGAATCAGAGCCAGCCGATAGGTAATGTGGATTTCGTAGAAGTCTCCTTTCTTCAACGGTACACGTAATATTTGCAGTAATAGGAAAAGCCATTTCAACAAGAAAAGATTACAAAAGGTGTTGCTCTCATTTTTCTGAATTTGAGGCATGAACCTCAGTCTGAAGACCTAACCAAATAATATGTTTAGGTATGATTGTGGTGAAGGTGAAGGCTTTTATTAAAAGGAGCATTAATCGAAACAGTTGCACTACTTGGCAATGACTGTACTGAATAAGATTGTTCAGCCAAGTTAACGTAGAACGTAAGACGTTGTAATCAGTACTGCTGAACATTAACAAGGCCTATCCCACCTGGTCGGTTTCGTAATACACTTTCCCAAATAGACGCATCTTGGCAACGAGCGAAGGCAAGCAGTAACACTATGCACGACTAATTTGATCAAGCCTAACAGCTAGACCAAGTTTGCAGATCACGATGAAAGTTGAAAGGCAGTGCTCAACAAAAGTCGATTTTATGCCTATTTCATCAAAATGGGTTCCGCATCCATAGACGGCACCAGGAAAGTACCGACAGAGTCACCATTCGAGTCTAAAAGAATGAAATCCAGAGACGCCGGAGAGCGGGTGCATGACGGAGATATTTCCCCCCTGCCCTTTCATGAAGGGGCAAATGGGGCTGCTGTGCTATTTTTAAAAATGTCATTGGTGATTTCATGGTTTAGCAAGTTCGAATTGAAACGAATTTTAATTGCAGCTATTCGTGCACAAGAAACTTGAGAAAGGTTTTCTATAATTCATCTTATAATTTTTTACGATAAGATCGTTGCTGAACAGAAACAAGTATAATTGGAAACAATTTTCTTTTTGTAAATTAATATTGCCCTCAAGTTTGTTACTGCCTTCCCCTGCCCTATACCGCTGTTCCGGCGTCCCTGATTAAATTCACGTGAAGCAAACAATGAAATTTTTTAAAATCACTTAGATATATTATTATAGCCTGCTTTATGCAGTACATATACTGTTTTTAGTTAAAGGTGGGGATAATACGCAAAACATTAACATACAAAAATTTTAAAATCTTCAAAGTAGGTATGCCATCAACTTTTTTGTTTGATATCGGGGAATTAGCAACGATTAAAGTTGTGGGCTAGGCGGAGAATAAAAACCAACAGGGAAGAAAATTTGACGAAACAAGCCGGTTCTGTTCATGCATATGTACAGAAAGAAGAAAAAATAGGAAAAAGAATTATGAAGAAGGCGACGACAAGCATAAAAAAGCAAGACTCATAATCAAAAATGAAAAACAAGACTCATTTCAGTTTGTGTGTCTTCGATTGCGATCTTCACGATATTTTATTAATTTATACATCAATATATAGGCACGAAATATGCTTAACTTATTTTTAAATTTTGCTAGCAAGCTGTAGGGGTGAAAAGAGCGGCAATTTTATGATGGGTCCCGGGCGGCACTTGGGTTGCTACGCCACTGCTTGTGATGTTTCTTTTTGCTGGCACGAGGCGTTCGGGAGTTTACAAAATTGTTATGCCTGAACAGCAATTACTGCTTGCGATTTCATGCATTGATTATTCTTCTTCTTTGTAGTTTGAGACAGTTGTTACTATCCACTGCTTGGCCGCACGAAATCTCGGGGCAGATGTTGAGCAGCCATTCATTGCCTCATCAACCAAAATTGTTAGCCTGTGCTGTCCATGGGGAGGTCGATGTATTGGACATTGAAGGAAATATGGTCGGCGGTTTGTTTCATTGTGCCACACTCACAGGATGCAGATGGTGCCTTACCACATTTGTACAGGCAGGGCGCAGCCAGGATTTTTCTAAGGGGGGGTCTGAAGTTATGGAAGCAAAAGCCTTGAAAACGAAAAATTACTGGTGATTAGAATAGTCAAGGTAAGCACGTAATTTGTAGATAAACAATTGACTGCACACATCACGAAAACTGGGGTTCCTTCCAACTAACCTGCCGTCTTGTTTCTTTGATATTCTTTCCTGACGACCGCAAAACTCGACAAACTTCATTGCATGTCTCAGCCGAGTTTTGTTTTGATTTATGATCTTTTTTCTACTGTCGGAAAGCATATTTCTCACGTCCACGTTTCCTTCATTTTTGTAAAGTTTAATAAACACATCAAACTTATCTGCGCAAAACTTGTCTTCTTTCGCTTTTTTCCAATTTTTGTGAGCTGATTTTACCAACATACCAAGGACCTTGGCTGACAACATTAGGTGCAAACGCACGCAACACACCATTTGCAAAGTGACCCTTCATGACTTTCACTGCAGGCTAACCACTTAAACTCCTCCAGCCATCGCACTTGGAAACCTCGCTTCTGAAAGCTTGTGTGTACCACACGAAAATCGTGTGGAAATGGGAGTCCAGCTATTTAACAATAACGTTCTTCGGTCGCGTTCACTCAGAGAACGTCCCGCAAAGTTCCCAATGTCAATAATCTTATGCATGCTTGGGGATACGCCGAAACATCGTCGCTACCAGTTGCATAAGACGCCTGTGGCTGCTCTTCTACCGGTGGGCAGGTAGGCCTACTGTTCTGACACCGGTCAATAAAAACGTTTCGAGGCTGCTTACCCTGATCTGTTTCATACGACGATGAATGTCTTTTTAATTTCACCACAAACTTGTCCGATTTCACTCAACACTTTTCGCTGACTAAAGAGCGGCGTGCAACTGATTAGCAGAATAGCTAAATAATTCCGCTTGCAGCTAGCGGTCACTCACACCACACACTGCATATCAGACAGTGTTGCCACTGCGGTCAGTCTCGTTAACCTCAGATTATTACCTTTTTCATCATCAGATTTTTACAATACA
>Ga0210059_1017535_pt1 | contig 10188 bp, 8 predicted proteins | sample Ectturendosymbi2_FD_188042 | JGI IMG/M metagenome (GOLD analysis project Ga0210059, IMG submission 188042) | Ecteinascidia turbinata endosymbiont from Florida, USA - Sample 2 (SPAdes) (version 2) | ecosystem: Host-associated > Tunicates > Ascidians > Unclassified | place: Key West, Florida...
CATCTCCCCTTGCTTTGCGCAATGGGCCACGGGCTTCTTTCGCAGCGAATGCTGTACAGGTGGCAGGCCAACCGGGATTTCGACCGGACCGGGATTCGAACCGAAGACTAGAAAAACAGTACTTCCTGCCTGTCCAGTTTCGTGCTCAACGTTAACGGATAGGTGGAAGGAAATGGTTCACGCGCCGTGCTGCCACTGACTTGCCTTCAATTCAGTATTTAAAAGTAGCCGCGTGGCCCATGGCGCAAGCTGGCATAGATGGGTGCCGCAGATTACTCGTGACACTCTCGAAAAGAGTATTTAAAGCGATGACAAATGCAACCGAAACACTAACCGGTAACTATCGTGTCATCTTGGTCAGGGACGCCGGAATAGCGGTAGGGCAGGGTGTGGGGGGTAGTAAAGGAGTTGAGGGTAATGTAAACTCATAAAAAAACAAAAAATCGTTACCAGTCATGCTTGTTTCTGTTCAGCAACAACGTTGACTTCAAACATGATACCAGAAAATATTGCAAACCATTCTGGAGTTTCTGGGTGCGCAAATTGCTGCGATAAATTTGTTCCAATTCGATCGTGATAAACCATGAAATTACCTATGATACTTTTATAAAAAGACACCTCCGCCCCCGTTGCCCCCTTATGAAAGGGCAGGGGGCAATTCCCCTCTCACGCACCCGCTCTCCGGCGTCCCTGGTCTTGATTAAATAGATGCAAAAATAGAAGTTTTACAAGTAATTGTTTGATTTAATGGTGTAGCTTTAATGCAAAAGTATGGCATATAAGCTTCTTGTGAATAGACGTTGAGCTTGAGTGTTTCTTGAGTTTCCAAGGTAAGGAAGTTTGAAAAATTTATTAGATTTGTACTGGGATTTTGTACATTTTTCTATTTCTAATTATATTGCTACACGTCACAGGAAAAGACGACAAAACAAAAACTACTCATGAGACAATGTATAATAGTTGACATAAAAACCAGCATTCGTATTTCCACGAGTAATTGATAGCTTTCCTAACGTTTCTGGAATATGCACTATCCTGCATGTTCAGCTTTAAATTAAAATTTTGTTTTGAAGTACACGCGATGAAAAGCGGACAATGACCAAAATTATATCATCGAACATTTGAACTTATTTGGCTTTCAATTTTCGCGTGTCGATACCCGGCAAATCAATTGAAAACTTGTTAATGGCTACCCCTCAATATTTGAAGCACCTCCAAGCGTAAGCTTTGCCTTAGTAAAAAATGCATCTCAATCTATCGACGCTGCACAAAACTAGTGAAGTCAGATGCTGTTTTGCACATAGAGTAGCATTTGGTTTTTCACCAACTGTTTTTGCACACGAGCGGTGATTGATAAAAGCGTAGAGTTTGCGAGAAAGATCTCGAAAAATGAGAGTCACTTGCTGGTTCAGTCGCGTTCGTAAACGAAGCGCAAACTTACAAATAACAATACTAAACAATGTTTTGCTCATATACTTGATAACTGTATAGGTCTTTCAGGAACAGCGGTTCCAGAAAATTGCAAGGTCATTTTTTTGCCAAATACCGCAGGTAAGAATTAATAAAATGCCCAACTTTCGCAAACAGGAGATCAAAAGGGAAATTGGTGACGTTACCGTGCTGCAAATTAAAGTATTGCGACACAATTTATTTCTCAGTCGGTTTCGCAGAACTGCCCGCAGAGAACAAACGACGAAAGATCAGAATATTCTTGAGAAGCCTCGAATGCCACTTTAAACATAGGAAAGATGTCAAACATGCAGAAAATATGTTAAACTAGATCGGCCTTTTTAGTGTTAGAAAGCGATTAAACGTAAAAAAGACTACGTAGTTCTTTCGTGTGAATCGTTTTACTTTTCGGTTTTCTTCTTCTTTAGTAAGCATGATTATGATGGTGCTTTGTTGCTCCCACACCATGTGCCAGAAATCCGCGATTGTAGAAATTTTTGGGCCTTGAGTTGCGATGAACTTTTTAGGATAGTTGTACCCCTGGAACGTAATGTGTTGTTAATGCACATTAGAAAAGCGCTTTATAAAAAATATGTCACCCAATAAAATTGTATATGAAATTTTGAATGAATGCTTTTAACCAAAACTTTCAAAATCTTTGCAGAAAAGAAGTTGTCTAAATTGACGTTATTCCATCCACTTTGCTTCTGTTGATAGAAACTCTTTTGGTAAGAATAGCAATATGTGAATTTTACTACTGTGTCTTAAGTACCGGTCAGAACTTACTGAGATATATGAAGCGTTAATGTAATCGGTTTGTCCTCGCCTTTCAACCAAAACTCTATGTTCATCATCTGAAAATACAACAAACAGTTTCATTGTAGGTTGATTCTTAATCTATTTACTATTTTTAAAATGAGAAGACCGTGACGTTATCTATTTCAACTGCCTTAATGACATTTGATTGAACTTCGAAGATTTCAATACTAATAAACCAAACGTACGCAAAAGACGTTTATCTTTCATTGCCTATTCGATAAACGTCGTTAATATGTAGTGAAAAAATGATTTGAAATAACTATATTATTTAACTTGGGTAATTGCAAAGTTAAATGCAGTGGGCGATGAAAAATGCTTCAAACAATTTTATGGCGCTTCTTTTAGTTAAAATCGAATGCAATATCGATTTTCATCCCCAAAACCTTTTTTTTATGTCAAAAATACGTTTTTGTAAATAGCAAAAGAATGTTCAGTAAGAAAATAGATGATTTTTTAGCATGAATTCTGCGGCCATATTAAAGTTTTGATCATCATTCCATTAGCAAACGCCCTTACATGGATAGATGTTTTTGTATCTGTTCTTGCTTGTATTTTCCGGACGGTGAGCAGTGGAGTGTGACGAAACAATCGCTTTTGATGATTCTTGTATTTTCTGCCAATGCAGAATTATGACACATACGCGTTCGTAACAAATCAGCCAAGCGTGACACTTGTTTCCTTTGTCGTTAGAACACCAAACTGAGGTAAAGGGACCAAGCTCTGGTATGCGCGGATGAAACGCGAGCAAAAACTCAGGATGCATGGCAGTTACCTTGCTGTATGTCAAAGTTTTAAATACACCAGAATCAGATCCTAGCCAGATGAGGTATTTTTTAAAATATAATAGTTTTATACCTTCCGTCAAGGCCTCGAGTGCTTAATTGCTTAAAAGTTGCATAGGCCTACTTCTTAAAATATGACAGCAGTCAACATTTCGTGAACCAGTCGGCATGATGCACAAACATTTCTGCTTCTAACGAACTTTTCTGAGCTCGTATGGGCTTTTTCATCAATCGTCCTAAAAAGTAGGATTCGTTATTATTTGAGAAGGCGGAAGACTCTTTTTGAGCCTCGTTGAAATTTACCTTTTCCTTTGAGCGTCTCACGAAGAGGAACAGTATACTGCTGAGCTGCTGCAGCCCCAGCCTACAGGAAGGTTAACGTACAGTAGCACACGATTTGTGAAAATACGTTTGTAGTTCATCACTGCAGACATCTTCGTATCTTATATCACAGGCTCACCTGAAATTCTTCAGTAAACAGGGCGTGCTTGTTTTTCATTTTGGCAACAAAAACTTTCTGTAGATTTTTTTTGTGAATGGTAGACGTTGCGGGTTCTTGAGAAATCTCTGCAGCGCCGATATTGGCGTATAAAGGAAAATCTTTGCCTATTCACATATAAACAAATTTATAGCGTAAAGACAAGAGGATACAGAAAAATTGTATAATAAAACGATTTAGTTGATGTTAACAGTTAGTTCAAGGGAATGTGCCGTAAAAAGTAAACTCAGCCCCTAAAAGTGGCAAAAATGTGTCGCACAAGAAATGCTATGAATTTTTTAAAATTTGTCTGAATATGCCCATTTAAGCATAAGATTGATATTTTCTTGAGAATATGCGCACTGAAGGAAATGTGGGTATCAATAATTTCTACAGATTTCTTGCAGAACTTTTGAGATACTTTCTGCTGATTTACCCCTGCTGACTTTGCTTGATTTTGAATTTAATAAAGGTACAAACGTTTTTTCTTGGATTTCATTCCAAGTTATCGGTTGAAAGCTTATTATAATAAGCCTTTGTGAGATTAATAATTATTAATGGAAAAAATAGCATTCTCAGCAAAGCGGTTAATTGTGATAATTGCAAGCCTTACCTTGATTTGCTCTGGTCCCTCCACTTCTTAAATTACCATATCCAGCTACCAAAATCTCCTAAATCAGTAGAAAACAAAGCGTAAGATTAAGACAAATTTGAGCAAATGGTAAGCGACAAGAAGCAATGAAACATTTCTTCTTCTTATAGCTGCTTATTTTAGCTTTAAAATAAAAGCTTAAAAAATAATTGCAAATTTCCCGTTGGCTAGACTTTTTCCACCTTGCTTCTTTCCTGTAGGTAATGCTGCATTAACTTATGCACGAATCTTTCGTATGTAGTCATCCTTAGCAAATATGTTTAAACGAGATCGACCTGTTTAGTCTTTAAATGCAATTTCATTTATGATGGTTTGGTGACAACCGTAGGCAAAAAAATATTCGGAGCCAAACATGCTTAGCGACATATACTTATACTTTTAAGTCACAAAACCAATATGGATAGATTGTTTGATTATGCATGGTTGCAATTTTTAACCTCACATTTCCATTTTGAGAGAATCAGGTGATTTTCATTGATGATGGGTTAGGCGGAAGAATACCCATTTGGTGGTTAAATTAAGATGCTGAAAAATCTACACTTATTAAAAGATTGGCACGGTAGGATAAAACTTTAAACACCTGCAAAGGAATTTGAGATTCACTTCGCATTAAAATATAAATAATCAAAGTATGAAAACAGTTTACATACTTTCTCTTTTCCTTGAGAAGCTGTTGTGGTAGGTTCTATTTTATTTGTTGCATCTTCTGTTCAAATTAATTTGAATTAATATACTTTTTAAAAGAAAACACGAAACCATGCATTTGAAGTAAGGAGTTTATTTTGGAGAGTCAAAATGATTTGCAATCGTAGATGATTTGCAATCGAAGCCTCTGCATAAGATTATTTGAGAATAGCATAAGCAAGAGCCCTGTGTTTATGTAAACCAGAACATTTTGTGTGTGAAAGTTCCCATTACGGACTGGAAAGCTACCAAATTTGGCTCTGTATCACCTGTTTGGTCATGACTCACGAACCGGAAGAGATAATTAAAATCGTAGACCTTTGTGAAAGGGTACTGCAGAGCGCATCTTATGATGTCATTTTGCGAAAGTGTGACGTCACTGTGATGTACCCGATTTTTATTTCAAGCCGATCCCTGCAAGGGGATAACCCGAATTTTGATCCCTGCAGTATCTGTAGCGACGTCTTCAAAGGGTTGTTCAACTAAAAGTATACACTTTAGAAAAAGTTGTTTTTTTACACAAAATTTCACTAATATTGTCATCTTTGCAAAAACATTTTCGTTTTTTCACCCCTTCCATTTTCTAGTCTAAGAGTGTTAAACGTCCAAATATTAGGGGCGTTTTTTCACTGATCTTTGATAGTCCATCCATTAAATTGTCCTTTCAAAGATGTCTTTGTTGTCTCACGACGGCCAACGGTTCGTCGTCATGATCAAAAAGCTGATGTGTGAGCCACCATAGTGTTTCAGCGGGACTCAATGGTAAAAAAACATAATTCCTCCAAACGTTCGATTTTATTTGTTTGGTTGGTTATTTGATATACTTGCACGTTTACCAAAACAAAAACAGTTTGATTATGCATGCAGGTAATCTTGTTATCAAATGCTAACATAGATACTAGAAACTAGCTGAATTAGACCAATGAAAATACAATTTTCTCAAAAATTTCAGATGAAAATGTATATATATATTTAGATTATTTTGGCTATAAAGTACATCAAAACACCATTCAAAAATGTGTTGGTTGTTTCTTTATGAAAAACTGTTCGTGGGTTGAGACCAAAAATATGATTCTGAGTCACTTCAGTGGCTTTCCCGTCCATAGAGGGTGGGGTTTTCTAACCAACCGACATGAAGGGATAGGAGTTTTTGAAGCAGTGCTATTCAGGTAACGTACAGTTAAAACGTAGCACTTATTGATTGATGTTTATTTTGAGAATAAGGATAATGACATCATTCCAACTGGTATGTTAATTGCTTGTTTTGCCAATATTTCTGATGCAAAATTGATTTAGGCAGCTAAAATACAAAAGAACACATAAACTTCACGATGATGTTGATTTCTTCAACAAAGAATTGCTTTAATACATTCACCAAATTACGCAAGCTTATTATATGAAGCTTAGGCAGTGTAAGTCGTGCATTGGGCGTGGGATCACAGAAAAGATACTAAAACTTAATGTAAATAAGATTTTGCAAATTTTACTACAACCTATTTTTACATATCAGCTGCTTTCTTTGATAGTGAAAACCAACGGGTAATGGAAAATATAGAAAAGAATTTCTAAACTGAAAGTCTGATGAATGATTGAAACTAAAGTAACATTCATACCGTTTGACACACGTTTTTTCGCTGATCGTCTGCGAACAAAAACATGCATAAGCTTTTCTTTCGTTCTCGCTCAGTTCTTTCGTTCTTGCACTCTCGCTCAGTGTTCCCTCCAAGATGCGCAACTGCACAATTGCGCAGTACCACCAGGCAATTTGCGCAGTGCTATCTCATTTTCACGCGCTTCCAACATTCAAAATTTACGGTATATATACAGCGCACAGCCCTTTTAACGCTAGGAACGATTCACTGTTTGCGTGTCTGCATGGCTGCGCAGTTGCATGCGCTTCGTGTGCAACAAAACAAACATTTGTTCAGTGTAGAATTTTCTTAGAGGGAACACTGCTCTCACTGCCAACTTACATCACTGCAATATTTTTACACGAACAGAGACCACTCGATTCTGCTGTGCTTTACATCGTTTTGAAACTTTTCACTGGATCAGATAAATTAATTGATGTAGAAACTTGCTTAGATAAAAGAAAAATGTTGAGCAGTTTTGTGCGCGTCACATTTCACTGGATAGAAAATAGCTCCCATAGCTATAAAATCACATTCGATCAACTCCTTGTAAGGTGATAAAGTTGACAGGCGTTTAATAACTCCAGTTTTTTTTATAAACTTTCGAATAATCAGCCGACTGGGTTCCGCTTTCATCTTTTTGCGATGCTTCAAACTTGCGCATATCTATAGTCAAGTACGTACTCTTCACAACGGAGGTAAGCAATGAATCGATTAGCAAATTAAAAAAAATCGATTTCACGTGGAAGCAAACATCCTCAGTCCTTATATTCAGCGAGGATTAGTATTGCTCTCCCTCAAGTACTGTACTTCATGCAGTGAAAACATTTTCAAACCTTCTGATGAGGAATACGATGAGTATTGCAACAATTAATGCCACTGCAGCTGCACTCGATGCGGTGCCGATCAAGAAGCCTGAAAAAACACAACTTGAACGTTTATGTTTTTTACCCAGCAAAATCGATAAACACTGGTTTAACTTGAAAAGTTTAAATTTTCTTAACCTGTTTCGGGGTTTTGTTGGCGTATTGGTGGTGAACACATTCCTCTGACTAAAGACAGATTGGTCGATCTTTGGCAAGAAATCACCGCGATCTGAAAATACAACTGTTACATCAGACAAAACTTATCGAATGCACAAAAAACGGAGGTCTTACCTTGAAAGTAGTTGGCCTTTGAACTTCAGGCAAAAATATTCTGTGTGAGCTGTATGGATCCAAAGTAAGGTTGTACACTGCTGTTTGATTCTTGTTGTAATCGAAAGCGAAAATCTGCAGTTTACATTCTGATAAACTGTTATACACAAAGCTATCAAAAGTTCTTTGCAATCAAAGCTTCACAGAATCAATGTTTGCAGTTTGAAATTTGGGTTTGTGTCAAAGAGGATTTCTACTCTGGCACATTGAAATGAAGCTTTTTTCTTAGACCTTTCCATTGACAGCGGAATGCACAAATTTATTTTTTCCAGTGAAACTGGGACGCACACATTTATTATCACAGTATTGCAAACATCTAAATTCGCTTCCAGAATGAGACACATTTTACGCATCAATCTTGAACGTGAAAGCGATCACTTGCTTTTCAGATTTTGTTTTGAAGTTTTTTCAAAATCTTAACATCAGTAGAAGTCTAGGAAACAAAATAGACTTACTTGATATAAAAGTGTTTGATTGCTGGGATGGACTGGAATGTTAATTGCGCAACCTGACACAGACGATACGTTTGCTGTGTTCACAGGGGCAGGGGGATTTAACTTAGGAATTGTTATATTAGTCCTCGATTCAACCACATGGCTGGAAAATTCCCCAAACGTAGCAGTCATCTGCACAAAAACAATCTTGACATCAAGTTATTTGAAACTTCACTTTCTTCTTTTTATTCTCAATAATACCTGAACTCTGTAATTTATCTCAGGTAGTAATCCACGCACGGTGGTTTTTGCACTGGTGTAGTTTAAGTTGGTGGTGAGGACATTGTTTCCGCTCGTGCTGATGGAAACCTAAAGTATATTAACGGTTTTGCAATATTTTGCACTGAGTTGACTATGCTAATGATCACATGAAAGTTACATGTTTTGTGTCGCTTAGAGATGAGCGGGTTAACATTTTCATTTGAAAAAGCGTAAAGCTAGTGGTAAAGAACATTATGATACAATACGCAAGCAGGTTAATTTTTATGAACCGATATTTTTTGACCTTATATCAACAGTATCAAAAGAAACCCAATTTTTGTGAAAGGTTTTCGGTAAATAAAAATTGCAAATTAAATTTAATAGTTTTTGTCCGTAGCCACTTTACTGAGATTTGAAATAGTTCGTACCTTGAACGATCTTAACCTGGACTTTCCCAAATTAACGAACGCTGAAAAACTTTGTGTCCATGTTAATTTGATGGAAGACTCCGAACAAGGTAATGTTTCCGCAAAGACCATCACTAAAAATATATATATATATATATGCAACTAAGTGAGCTTCGAACGATTTTAATTTTTTCTGCAAACGAAGTGAAGCTCGGACGTTCTTCGAATGCGTGAAAGCAACAGCCGTGAAAAACCAGTGATGAACGTGAAATTGCATGGTTGCTTACGACGAACAGCTGCTTTCATGTTCGGTGAACACTAATTTAATGAAGTGTGAAGCGTCACATTATGCAGCACTCAGGTGAAATATATGCCTGGAAGTAAAGCAAGCAAAAAATATTATCGATCATTATCATACGCGTTTGAATATCAGAGGTCAATTGCGTATAAGTCAAACGTCAAGCGCGAGTAGTGATATGGAATTAGTGTCAACATTTGGTGAGGGCAGTTTTTATTTGTCAGAGATTAGATAACTTAGCGTTTCTAAAAGTAGCGGGGGGCCAAGCTGAGGTCTATCGTTGGTCAAAATCGACAACACATTCACAATGCTGCTTGGTGTTCACAACCGTGAGTCATTGGCGATTTTAAGATCTGTTGGTTGGGTTGCAATAAATCTGATCAATATTCGTTTAACCACAAGAACATGTTATCTTGTAAACGACGATTGAATGTTTTACAATAATTGTTGTCCCCAAAGTGGAAGTCAGCTTTAAGTTAGAATGTCTCATGCACGCATATCACGTCCGTCTTGTTGAGCTTTCAAACTGTGCGTTTTAAACACAATCTCTGCAATTGAGAAACATTTTTATTTTTCTTACAGTGGATCTGTTAACGCAGTGCAAAATAAAAACAAAAAGCAAACGGCTTTACATAAAATATTACGCTAGATTCAGTATAAAAGAATAAGATATGGCAGTAACTGCAGCACATGGTGAACAAATTAGGAAAAAAAGACGATTCTTAAAGAATAAACTTCAGAGTTTTACTTTTGCACTACATATATTCTCGAACTTCGAAATTTCATCCACTGCTAACTTTAGAATTTCAGCACTAGTTTTTGAAGAATAAATGCGTTCAAAATCCTAACTTGGCATCTGTGGCAATTTGTAAGTGATTCTGAATTTTTCAAAATTTTGGCACTTGCTTTCGAAATGGTCGGTTCGAAAAAACTTTAACAATGATTTTTCAATAGGTTTGGGAAAATTACTTGAAAACGCGAAAAATAGTTTCTTTGTTTTTCTTCTTTGACGTTTGCACATGTGTTTCCAGGGAAATGCGAGTATTCGTAACGATTTCGCCGACGGGGTTGTGCTACGTTAGAAAATACTTTGAGAT
>Ga0210059_1017536_pt1 | contig 10187 bp, 7 predicted proteins | sample Ectturendosymbi2_FD_188042 | JGI IMG/M metagenome (GOLD analysis project Ga0210059, IMG submission 188042) | Ecteinascidia turbinata endosymbiont from Florida, USA - Sample 2 (SPAdes) (version 2) | ecosystem: Host-associated > Tunicates > Ascidians > Unclassified | place: Key West, Florida...
TTGGTTTAAGGTCTGAATATCTTAAAAGTGATCCTGAATTGTTTGAGGTATTTCGTAAAAAACTGTATTGCAAGTTGAACAAAAGATATCGAAGACTAGTAGATCTTATTGTCCCGATTCACTTTATGAAGCAAATAAAGATTATTTGGATTATGCTAAGAAGTACGCCAATGAAGCCAAGAAAGGTCAATACAACATCAAAATCTAGAAAAAATATTACTTCCAGAAAAACTACTAGAAAGTTCGTTGCCAATACCAGACCCAAACAATTGACAGACAAGGATACTGCCAGTAACTCTTTTAAGGATCTAACAGCGTTAGAAAAAGAAAATAGGATGCTTAAAATACTTGGGGTAGTGTATAAGACACGGTTTACGTGGAAAAGAAGCCATATAAAGATATTAAAAGAAAGATTAAGGGTTGTCGGATTACAATTGGATATTTTTAAAGAAGGTTTTATTTTGTTTGGTAAGCTTAAATATCGTCTTGGTAGAAAAATTCAAGTGGGAGAATTCTATAAATATCATACATTAGTTGGATTAATAAATCAAAATGATTTTCGGTGGCAAATTAATACCATTTGGGAGATGTTGTTCAATACAAAACCAGGAGAAGAATGCTATGCGCTATTAGAATCATTGTTGCAGACTAAGAATGTTGTTAGAGACAAATAGAATAGTTATTATATTACCGTGTATTATTTAAAATATTCTAGTGTTTCAAGTCGCTTTGCATGGTCCTAAATTTGATAAAGGAGTGAATTGTGATGTAGAATTGTTGATATTTGTGAAAAAGGTATTTTGAATGTTCTTATTGACCCTGCTCTCTACCTTTGTAATTTCTGAGCTTGTGAATTTATAATTGTTTGTTTCGATTGTCATAGGACTAAGAGATAATATAGTAAGCAATGAGAAAAAATGACTACTGTGCGTATAGAATGTTCCGAAGCTCTTCGTTCTTTGCATTTTGCTTGGGTTCGAGATCCAGAAGTAGTCCTGCATGAAAAATTAAAAACTGTTGGTTTGGAATCTGTATATTTGGAGACAGATTTGGAATTATTTAAAGTCTTTCATAAAAAGCTATACTGGAATTTTGAAAGAAATATTGTCCACTTCTAGACCTTGTGGTACCAGCCCATTTTAGGTGACAAACGACTGTCCTGCGGCTTTTGACAAAACGCAGACCGACCAATGGCTCTACCTACGACCTTGCTCGAAGAGCAATATTAATTCCCTCGATAAATAAAGATGAGTAGTCTAGTCTGGTAGAAGATTTGAAGACAGTGAGGAAACTGATAGATTGTTATATGCTAAAAAGTAAATATTTTTGTGTAGAAAAAGTTTCGATAAAATACAGTAAACATGGCATTAAAAGCTACTAAAAACTGTTTAAGAAATTTGATTGCTAAAGGCATTCAGAGCTCCAATATCGCTGTACAAACTCCAACTGTTGTCCTGGACATTGATAATTTGCAAAGTGTTAAAAAAGATTGTGCTTGTCAATTTGATGCATCGAGTTCAAGTTCTGAAAACTGGTTCGAGAGTTTTATGGCATACATGGATATGACTTAAACCGAACAGGAGACAATACTGACTGAGTCAGAAGATGACACTCTCTTGTTTGACCTGATAGATTGTGTAGTACAGGCAATTAAGTCTGTACGTTTTAACTGGCGGCAATGCCCTGTACAAATGTTGCAGACTTATTTACAAGCCAAAGGTTTAGGGTTGGACGTTTTAGAAAACAATCCTATATTGTTTACAGCATTTAAACAGAAACTGTATAAAGAATTTCAGTGTTCATTTCCAGGATATAGCCCACTTCTTCATTATGTAAATATCAAAAATTTTCGCTGGCAAGTCATGCCAGCGAAAATTTCTTGTAAATACACCGATAGATGAGAACACTTATGAGTGGTTAAAATCTTTAATTGACACGCAAACTATAGGTGAATAGTGGTGATCAAATGGATTCAGCCTATCAAGACAGAGAAGCTGCTTTCGCTGAGTCGAGTTTGAAGATTTTGATTTTGAACTGTTTACAAGACCTTGGTTGTGCTGAAACTGCATCTAAGACAGTGATGTTACACTTTGAAGCAAAAATTTAGACTGATTATTATAAGTGTGAGCTTTGATAGGAGCCATTGCCTGGTTGTTTGACTGCAAGACTATTAGTCAAGAAACAATCCATGGTTAGACGTTTTTCAGGACATCCCAGTGTTATATTTAGTGTTTAAGCGAAAGCTGTATGGTAAATTTTGAGATTCTTTTCAAGCATATCGACCATTGCTTGAATTTGCAAATATTAAATTCTATCGTTGGCAAGTAACTTGGTTTTGGGAATATTTGATAAATATTCCTATAACAGCAGACACCTATGAGCACATTTATACTTTGATAGATTTGTAAACACAACACGGTTTAGATGGGACATGCACATAAAGTTGAAAAGGGGTAGAGCTTTGATTAGTATAGATGGAAAGGTTATAGAATGCATATTGCTTGAACTTTATGGAATGCTTTTTGCTGTAGACCATTTGTGGTCACCGTTGATTTATGTATATATCTGTTGCAGAGAATTGATAGTTGAGCGAAAAGATTCTCGCTGTTTCATAATCACATAATGTTTTTCCTTGATGATATTGTTCAGGTAGTGATCCTAGGGATGTAACTAGCCTTGGGTGTGTACAGTTACTCGCTGACAGAAATATTTAATAAGTTGGTAATAATTGTGATTCAGATAGCATGTTATTCCCTCAGATTTGTTTGTTTAGCAAAGCTACCACAACTTGGAAATTTGTCCATGATCGGTGAAAATATCAAATTGCGCCATTTATGATGAATTTTTAAGACAGTAAATGTTTTTAGATAAGTCTACACTTAATTTACAAATTTATTATTTAGAACAGCATTGTAGTATTATAAAGCTGCTCTGATGATAAACATTTAGCACGGATAGGATTCTAGTGACAAATTTGGGGAAAATTTCTTCAAAATTGACTTTTTAGACAGTAATTGGTGTTTATTCTGAAACATCTACAGACAGAATGGAAAACATAAAGTGTAACAACATTTTTGTGATATCTGTTGAAAATGAAGATCTTAGTAGAAGTGCTATTGATGCCTATGTGTATCTATATTGTGTGGAAAAAGGACTAAGGGTTCCATCCCATACTGAATGCCTTCTTCTACATTTGAAAAGAGACTTTCCTATTCGTTATCATTTATATGCTATCCTGTTTAATTACCCTGTGAGAAAACAATCTCGAACACTTGCCCGACAGAATTGGCAGTTGCTAAAGTCCGAGGTTATATCAAGAGCTCAAGCACTAATTGGATAAAATGCATACTAACTTGTGTTGATTTGAATCATGTACTTATATCATTCTTACACCGTATTTTATATTGTCAACGCTGAGTTTTTAAAAGGTCCTAACAAAGGGTAAAAACATGACAATCAATTTAGTATGTAATTTAAGGCAGAAATCCTGTACGAAACCAAATTAAAACGTTGAGGAAAAGCCAGTTCCCGGAAAATAGTCAGGAGTAAAACTTAATTTTGACCTACCTTATAGATGACAAGCGTATTTAATTCTCTCCGAGCAGTGAAATATGACGTATTGAAAACTTTTACCGAATGAACAGAAGTGCTCTATAAAAGTGTTGATGCCAGTGGACAACACAAAATTTTCTTCTTGATTGTGATAATGATCTGGTACCCTATTAGCTATTGTATTTTTTCTTTTAGAACCAAAACTTGCATCCTTGTTGAGAAACGGGATTTCAACATTGGTTTTCTTGCTGAACTTGATCACTGATAATGGACAATAAACGTCTAGACTTTGTGAAAGGATTAAATGCCGTTCAGGAAGAGATTAGCACAGAAACCTGCCGTTTGAAAGACTCCGTTGCTAAAACTGTTGTTTCCGAAATATCTGAACCAGTAGAACAAAGTAATCGTGTCATCCAACCATTCGTGGACTTGGACAAGCTTGCAAGAAAAGAAAGAATATCTACAACAGTTAGGATGCTAAGGAATTTATGACTCGATTTGAAACAGAACCCCCTACAGGAGTTGAAAAACAAATTAGAAAAAGTCGGTTTAAATTTAAAGGTTTTTAAAGAAAATCCACAATTGTTTGATAGACTACAATGTAAGTTGTACCATAGATTTCGACGTTCTAAGTTTTGCAAATATGAATCTTTGTTTAAATTGATAAATAAAAATGAATTTCCTTGGCAGGTTGATAAAATATGGGCCGTATTGCACAATACGAAACGTAGTAAAGATACCTATAATTTTTTTGTTGAATTATTCAACGTCTAGACATGCGTTGTACATTTCACTTCGTAGCTGTATTAGTGTCATAGATATTATTAAATTAATTCATTGGAATATGGCTGTAAACAAGAGACTGTAAAGGAAAATTTTCATTTGCACGAATGAAACCAGTCATGTTACTAAGTATAACCAGATTGTAAAGGAATAGAATCGCTTAAAATGTGGTAAGAAACCCAGGTTCTAATTTTCAATACAGTACGGGTTTCGAAGGTTCACTTTCGTATGATATTGACAGTTGTAGAGTTTTTAGCTTGCGCGGGATTTGCTAGTAAAAGTTTTGGTGTAATAAGGCTCGTGTCAGATTGTTTGAAAAATATTTCAGACTGTTACATAGAAGTGTTTTATGTTCCTTCATTTTTGTATATTTCCATTTCCAATTGTTAATAATATTTTTACTTGTGATGTTGCCTTTTATCGTAAGGAAGACCATGATGTTTGCTTTTAGTATTTGGGATGTAAAAATTGTGTTTTATGGGTGTTTTAGATAATATTGCTTTAAAACCTTTGAACAAGCAAGGTGAAATTGTTAGAAATCCAACGTAACAACTAAAGATCATATCGTATAAAATAAGATTTGCATTTTGAAATTTACTTGAACAGTTTGCTGTGTCTTAGGATATTTATAGCAAGTAGAGAAATGGCAGCATTTGATGTAGAGCGATTGATGGAGAAATAAAATGACAAAACGGTGCTGAGTATAAGCTCGGGGATTATCAATCAACTTACGGCCGAGATTCAAGCATTGAATTATATAATTTCCTGAAGAGGGGCATTCTTCTTCTTGAAACTGCTGGAAACCTACCTAAAAGATTTAAATTGGTGTGAAGAGACTGATTATACCACACCATCTAGACTACAAGTTATTTATTTCTTTCCGGTATTATGGAAGATTATTTATTCGTTTCTGTTCTACATTGGTTTGATACGAACCGGATTTCGTTCATCATGTGTATCTACATTATGAAGCCGTCTATAAAACTAATGATTCAAGCTCCGGAAAACCTTATTTCGTATCACTAACTAGCCTGTTGTGCAATGATGCACGAAATTTCGAGAAAGTCCAAATAAGTGAGATCAAAATTATACATCTTGTTGGCAGAAGATTTGTTGACAAATATCGTGAGTTTCATTTTTGTTTGTTCCTGATGTTTCGTATGTGCCTTTTCAGTGACACAAAAAGTACAGAAATTATACTCGTGTACAAAGCAAACATGAAACCTTGTGGTTTTGATTCTTTCTACTCAGACAGCCAGCTGTAGGCTGAATAGCAATAGCATGATAAAAACGTACACTTGAGTCATTAGCAGTTCAATTTTTAATATACCAAAAGTTTTCAGGAAAACTTGACTTCCTATTGTAAAACATCAAAAACCTTCAAGATTTCAGACGTTCTCTTCGTTGAGGAGTTCATAACCTGAGACATAAATCTCAACAAGGTGGTCAACTGGTCAATCTTGATTTGACCATAGTAAAAGTTCTTCATCACAAAAATTTGCTCTTCCGCAGTCTGATGGGTTTTCATAGGAAAAACAAAATGCTTATTTTGTTTTGAGAAAAACGCCATCTATTTTAGATTTGCATCCTATCAAATTAGAATTCAACTGCGCAAAACTTATGTAAGTACATGAATTACGACCGTTTCGACTTGTTGTTAGCCTCATTTTATTAAGGATGTTAGTCTACGGACAAGCAGTAACCCTTTGAATTATATATCAATTCGTTTTCACCTTTCAGTGAATTTTGGAAAATAAGTGAGGAATCCTTATTTCAGGCCACCGCAAGTTTTTTACAAAAACTACAATTATGTTGTAGGAAATTTACAATTAAAAAGCTTTTTAGTGACAGATCATACCTGAAGAAACAAAGCCACATAAGATAAACCACGGATGAAACACAGTTGAGGAAAATTATATTTTAACTCTGATATTCAATGACATTTTGGAAACATTGATTTGTCATCAGCCCAGATTTCAAATGGAGATTTTCTAGAAAGCTCGAAATCTCATGCCATTTATAGTATCATCCAAAGGTAGATACAGTCAAAGCATCGATAAAATGGAACACTGGAGAAGATATGATTGACATATTTATATAAGAAAATTTGGGGACCAATTGCTCTAAAAACAAGCATGAGATTATACGTTGTCAAATTTGGCGTAGGTCGTCAATCGAAATAAAACCTCTATACCCTTTGACAAATTCTCCTTGTTCAAACTTATGGTGTCAGAATTGTGAGAACTGGAATAGTAACTTTTCATTCAGCAACATCAGTTTTATACCTTCTTAAGCTAGCGACCTCGTTAGCTTGAAAGATGCATTACCTAAGAAGATTTGGCGTGAATACCAGATAAATACTTAAGGGGTATAGAGATAACGCACTAGAAAGTCGCAGTGCAATACGAAAGAAAAAAATGGGATTTCTCATACACATCCCGTGCTGTAAAGCAACCCACAAACCCTTTCAGGCGTCAATTAAAAACTCCTAGGTCCAGTCAAGACGGTCACCTAGTTGTAGTTAAAAACCATGACATTCTACTCAGATTTTTTAAAACAAACTTTCCTGAGCACGACTGATTTGATATACCTGGCCCAATTCATTTGCTCTTTGGATTGTCCATTCCCATCACAATATTACAAAGATATCTTCACCGACGAACTTTACATAGCTCTTGGATTAAACCTAGTAGCCTATCTTGTTCCGCCATTGATATGGTCACTAGGTGTTTTCATTTTAGGTTTAAGGAATTATATTCGTCACATCTACTACCAAATTAAGATTTTAATTAAATCTAAGACTTTTAGACGTATAAGGAGAAAAATAAAGTCTGGATGTTGCATTTTTCAGTGATAATTGTGTAAACCTTTAAATTAGAGTTATTGAGAAATGTTCAGTCTCTTATGTGTACATTTCATTCTACATCTACAACTGCCACAATCTGACAGTTTACGTCAACAAATACATTGTAATAATGAGTTGGAACCATCACTCAGTCTTGTGTCTAATCAAGGGGAGAAGGCTGTGTTAATACCTGAAGAAAATCAAATACCCATGGAACACGAAAGCCCACACTTTGACGTGAAACCGTGTGATCTACGAAAATATAGACAAAATTCATGTGAACAAAACCACCATCATGGAAAGGAATCTCCAAAACATTTGCAAGTAGTTCCCTTCCATATTGATCCAGCATGTGGTTGTAACCTTGTCAGAACCCAAGAGTGGCGCCTTGATAACTGGTCGACGCTAATCAAACAAAATCAACAACAAAGTATTCAAGGTTATGAAATGATATATTTATTTTGGCCACGTACCAACCCTTTCATATTTCACATATAAATCCATCTTGACAAGATACTCAAGTCGTGGACCCTCATCACTTTATAGACATACTCATGTATAGTTTTTGCTTAAAGTTAGCTAAACACTGTACAGTGCATCCTCGATTTTCCGGCCCCCGATTAACCAGCCCCTTGATTAACCGGCCGGGTTCAACAGGGAGGTACATTCAATTGTTTAGTCTAAAATCTACACGTTTTACAGTGGAAAAAAACTAGAAAGCCAACAAACAATGTTGTCAAGAAGCTCGTTTCTTATTTTGTAAGCTTGTTCTCATACTAGTTTCGTTTTTTTGTTCTTTTTTCTTTAGGTTCTTTTAAGTGTGGTGTAGGTGGTGGACGGTGGGCACCCTACGATAGATACTTTTCTTATCCGGCCAAATTCTTATCCGGCCAAGATTTTGGAAAAAGGTTGCCCAACATGGCTAGATAATCGAGGATGCACTGTATAATGATTTCGACGAAATATTTCCTCTCTGTTTTATGTTTTGTTATAGACTGTTAGAATTTTTGTTCTTTTTGCAATATAGGGAGAGTGAGAAATGTATTCACATTTCACAATTACTAAAACTAACAACTGGTGAAAGAAACACTGCAATGTTAAGAAGTTTTAAATGAAAGAAAAATGTTTGTTTTTTTCTTATATTTTCCATAATTCAGAGTCTGCGACATTAAATGTTAAATTGAAAATATCTAAACTAGGACTGTTGATTTAAAAGCTGTATTGTTTGTATGACATTTTAAGCTTTATCATTACATGAGATGGTCTTTTCCTTTACAGATATTCATATAGATTTTGTAGAATAAAACTAAAACAATAATGAACAAATATAAACAAAGTAAACTGTTAACCATGATTAAAAACTGGAGACGCAAGACATAAAAAAGTTTCCTTCAGTTACAGGAAGATGCAAAAACGAATCCCACATGAAACAATTGACTAACAGATGGCTAATTTGTCAATCAATTCTCTACACCCAGTCGAGACTGCTAGTGAACATTTAGAAGAAAACAATGAAAATAGAAGAAGTACTAGATACCCCTAGTCAACCTACATGATGTGTATCTCCAAAACCAGTCTCAACAATTGGTAAAAATGATGAGAGTGCAATAATAGATGTGGAATATCAAGAACTGCACAACAAGCATCCAAATTAATCAAAAATTGGAACTAGTTACAACAAGGAAGCAAGATAAAGTGGTCAACCATCACCTGAGACTTTCTCAAAAGATTTTTAAAGGTGCATTTTAAATAGAAATTGCAATTGATTACTGCACCTAGGAAATTTCATTTAGAAGCTAAAAAACATGGTTTTAGTAAGGAATATCTCTTACATTTGTTTGTCTTTCCACTATAAAATTCTGTAAAGCCTCAACGACAATAGGAAAATGAGATCATGTCATTATAAAGCAACAAAGTGATCAAGAGCAAAATGCGCTCGTCATGAAGTAAATCCATTCACTAGGTTAATCCAGTCACCTTCCCTCTACAATTTTATATATGTAGATTTCGAATGTACCTTTTACAAATTTTTTCCAAAATTTTGAAAGAGTAATTTACAAAAAATTAGGAGTAATACCAAGTTTATAGGCATGAAAATTGTTGTCTTATTCTATCCAGTTATATTTTATAAATTTGTGTTTATTGAGGATAAATAGTTCGAGCTCTTCGGAAAATTTTCATCTATTGCGATGACCACCAGGGGTGAAAGTTCCCAGGAGGATATCATTTCGGTTAAGTGGGAAATATTAAATACCGCAAACCATTCTACCATTTTTAAGCAAGTGTAAGTGGTTTGGCCCTTATGGATTCATCCCCTCTAAATCCTGACCAAGATTCGTTTCTACTCAGTGGTTGGGGTAGAAACTTGAGGTGGATGGGCTTGAGAAATTCAATTCCTATAGTCAGAAGAGAAAAATGATTTTGGCTTCTTCTTTGACTCAAAATTCATGATAAAAATATTGCGCAATAAAGAAGAATCTTAAAGAAAAATATTATTGAAAGGTAAGGTACAAAAATATTATTGAGAGACGAGGTATAAGTAATGTTGAAAAGATGTCCATAATAAATTACAATTCGAGTGAATCAATGAGGATGATGTTGGACTGTTGAATATGAAAAGTGAATTTACTCTGTAATCTGCCAAATACGACATGTATGTCCCGTGGATGTAAAGATTACTATTTATTTCTATGCGAATAGAAAAGCTCTAATTTACCGATTCCATTACCTATGATGCCGAGGGAGAAGGTAGTCGTAGGACTTTAGGACTTCTCACAATTTCAATACCGGCGCCGTGCAAGTTAGAACGGAAGACCAAAATTGTGTTCTTACTTCTCTATTCTGCTGACCTCTTTATCCTCATCCATACTTATTATTACGAAGCCACCACTGGATTGATCTTTTAGTAATAGGGAAATGAGACAGATATTCACTCCAGGGGATTAATAAATTTCGAATAAGGTAAAAATTTGAACACGAATTTTGGAATGTAACTTTAGAGTGAATG
>Ga0210059_1017537_pt1 | contig 10187 bp, 10 predicted proteins | sample Ectturendosymbi2_FD_188042 | JGI IMG/M metagenome (GOLD analysis project Ga0210059, IMG submission 188042) | Ecteinascidia turbinata endosymbiont from Florida, USA - Sample 2 (SPAdes) (version 2) | ecosystem: Host-associated > Tunicates > Ascidians > Unclassified | place: Key West, Florida...
TTACGGCAACTCAGAAAACTCTGTAAAACTATCGTCAGATTTTTAGTGCTGTGTTTCTACTTCTGAAGGTAGCCTACAACCAGGCGAAAGAAAATAATGTTATAAATCCTGAAATAAACTAAACCTCGGGATTTCAGATGCCATTTGGCCTCAAAAACGTGTTTGTGCAAACTTCAACCAAAAATTTCCTTTTGGCCTTTGTGTGCGTTTTAAGAAATATTTGTACACTGAGAAATTGTCAAAACGCTGGCTCTGATTGATGTGTTGAGTTTAGTTTTGTAGTTCATTCTGTCATGTCTTCAATTCAGCTGTTAGGTCATACTGTAGAATGGGGTGACTTTAACCCTGGATTTCATGCGCCAAAGGTCCTATTTTGGACAAGTGTTCGCATAGCGGGGTCAGCAGTACTCACAGCCCGATGAAAACTTAACCCCAAAATACGACTTAATAGAGGAAATCACGCGTCGCACACTTGAGGCGGCTTACTGGCTCTGACTGGGTGCTGGAACAACATTGTTGTGAACAGGCACCTCAATCCTCGCCCATTCACCAGCACAGTACCTCACTCTGTCTGGTGCCGCAGTGCTCACACCCGCTTCACTGATCCCGGCATCGACGACGCTTTGTGACTGAATGCCTCCGTCCTACACCAGGGGCGGCGATTTGTGCGATCTATCCCCTAAAACGTACGAAAGCAACTTTGTTTACCATAAATTTTTCCATTCGGAAAACAACAATCGCATCATGAAAACATTTTATAATCCATTGTTTTGTACACCAGCGAACAACCTTCAGATTTATCGCAGACATCCAACCTGTTGAGCTTCGCCGCAAGGGAGCCACACTTTCTCTAGCACGCCGTTCCAGGGAGCCAGGACAGCTGCTCCATTCAGCCCTCACTCGTCCACCGAGTGGGAATGCACGGCTTCTCAAATCGAGACACCCATTTGTACCCGTAGCACAAGCATAGGTGGCGGAACCGGGGGGACCTCATGGGCCTAGGTCCCCCACTTTTATTTCTGGGGGGGCCTGGCCCATGCGGCCCCCCACTTTTAAATTTCGAATTTTGCCTAAATATCGTAGGTTTAAGTAACACAATTGGTATTAGGTCCAGTGTTAAAGTAAATCGTTTAATGAAAAGATGTTGCAGAATTTCGGCAGTATTTTGTCGATATCATTTCTAATATGTTATTTGTAATTTGGCAGGATTTCGCAATTGTTTGGCAGAATACACCGCGCACTGTCTATCACCCTGCTATGGATTGCTTACCGCATTGGTGTTGTTTAGCAGCTTGCCAGATGGTGTAATACAACACAGTTTTTCATAAAAATAGTGTAATTTTACATGCTCGTGTGCATGGGCATCGGAAGGAATTTTTCCAGGGGGACACTAATGGATTTTTCCAACAGTTTTTTGGAGGGCCACAAGCGATGAAATTTGTTTTTCACCACTCGAAACTAAGAAAACAGTCCTTTTTGCTGAAATTTTCAAATTCCTGCCCGTCTTCCGACACCCATGCTTGTGTGTAGGAAAGGTTCGTTCCGCACCATTAAAAAATTGGGGTAATTTCAAGCGTTTTAACACCATTCTAAACAGTTAAATTTTACTGGATCTTATACGCAAAACGAAAGACTTGACAGATCAATTTCAACTGTGTTTTTGTTTTTGCATTGACAATGCTAAATAGCTATATTTTGTTTCTGCATTAACAACACAATTGGCATCCTGACGGACAACTTGCTATTTGCTAGTAACAAAAGTAACAACTTGCTACGTATGCTTGGTCTTGTCTTTGTATTGCGGTATCTAATGCAGTTGTAGAATGAGTATTCAGTTCAGGGCCGTCGTCAGCGGGGGGGCCAGTGGTGCCCGTCCCCCCATTTCAAATCTGTGCCCACCATTACAAGTTTGGCCCCCTGATTGCTGCATACACCCAATGTCGTATTTAAAAATGTGGCCCCCCTTATGGGTTTTTCCCCCTGCTGCGAAATCTTGGCGACAGGTCTGATTCAGCCATTGAAACTTATGTTTTCAAGATGTGGAAAAGTTGTGATTTGAATGTGTTCAAGACAGATTTCAATGCTGGTCATTTTTGCCTCTCTTTTAAGCCGTGTTCTTGGTGTTTTTAACAGCCTAGTGGCTATAGTCCGGCATATGGCGGAAGTCCAAGTCTTCCATTACAATTTTGTATCTGAGAATGCGAGCTTGCTTTGTATGTTTGTGCCACCACCAACGGGCCCACTTCGCTAAGTTGTTAACTCGGGCGCTTTTCTTTGGGCTTTGTCACTGTTCGTATACTTTATTTCCATGTCTGGCCTTTCGCGTTCATGTTGCAGGTGACCTGAATAAGACAATGTCGTTCGTAGTAGGCGTTCTCACGACTTCGTTCTCTCGGGCTCATCCATTAGAGTCCGAGTTGTCCGATGCAGTTAAGTAATTTTTAAAACATTACTCATATCGGACTGAATGTTTTTGATGCAATGGATTTGAATAGAACATTGGATTTTAGGTCCAATCCAATGGATAGTTCCCATTTCGAGAATAACTAAATTGTCCAACTCGGGCTAATATGAATGAGCCTAGTAAGCGGAGGTCTTACTGGCGGTACCACTGTTCTGTGGCGTGCGCTGTACGTTACGTTACTCAACAATGGAGAAGTTATCATGAGAATTTCTCATTTATTGTTACATAACATAACGTCACAGAGCAACTATAATGCCAACCAGAGTGAAAGCAAATGAAAATTTCAGTTACTCAAGCGTCGAACGGTTTTATTCAATCAGTCAGAATAAATCTTATTATAAGCCCGAGTGACGGTGATGACCTGGGTCGCCTCTGTAACAGCCTACTTGAATTTCACGTGGTTCACCGATTCCGATACGTTTCAAAGTGGTGTAACTTTGTCTACAATAGTGTAATGTAGACCTTCATACGGTGCATATATTATGACATCATATTTCAATGCTTGTGACGTCACAGTTGCCATATCAAACCACAAAATTTTATTTAATTTTTTTGACGTGCACTTGTGCCCTCCACTTTGAAAAAGGTTCCACCACCCATGAACACAACCACTCATCAGTTCACCTGACCACAAAAACAACAGCGCTGGGGCGCTCTGGGAGAATCATCGATGGAATGCGGAGTAGTTGGATGACACTACGAGACTCCGTATGTTCATCCCCGACATCGGCACGCATCCTCCTGGAATGGCCCTTCAAAGGACAGCGTGGGTCCCGCTTAACCGCCGCCACACCTTCGCTCCTGCTTACACAAACGGGGCATGGCCTATTCTGGGTCCTGTGTGTGTGGCGCACAAGATCGAACCGTTGAACATCCCCTTAATGTCCAATCCATCTTGTCTGAAGCCACTGTTTAAATCTGGTGAGTTCCTTCAATTTGTTGTTTTTTTCAGCATTATTCACTACTCATATCTTTCCTCAGTTAAGACTCTGCGCCCGGAACAAGGTCAATCGATATATCGTGCAGACAAATTTCTGCTATGTTCAAAGTTGTATTTTAGTAAAAAAATAAGCTGATAAAAACTTCCCGATTTAACTACCTCAACCAGTTTTCGATCATGTAATACTTAAAATATAAAATATCACACTTTTGAATACCAGAATGTAGATATGTATTGCGCAATAGGGTAACAGTTCAGGCAGCGCGAAAAATACACAAGCAAGCATAAATAGCAACAAATGCGCATAGAAACAGGTGGGACGTTATAGCAGTATGCTTGTGCGCAGTGTTGTTTTAGTACATTTGCATAAAGTCTGGTAGCCTGCGATGACAAATTGCTCAAAATGCTTTGTTTAATTTAAAGCGCTAAGGATATGGAATATTTTCTGTGTAGACTAAAATCAATTGATTGGAAGCTCTTCAAATCGTCCCAAGCTTTCCTAATGAAAATCATTTTGCGTGTGAAGTTGTACTTTCGTCACCAATAGTATTTTTCTGTATCTATCGGCAACATGCCATTATTTCGTTTTTCATCCCAAGGCATTTTTGTTTTCATCCGTAGGATTTTTACTTATTACCTGTTTTAAGACAATTAAAAGATTGGATATGTTGTCGATATTTGAAATGCTGTTTTTCAAAAAATTTTTTTAAATTTTTCATAAATTTTTTTTATTATCATGAAGTAACAGACTTTGCTTTAATATTTTCACCCTTGTGAAAATTTTCGCATGAAAATCAAACAGATTGTGAACTTTGGAATGAGTGCTCCAAGACTGGGAAGAGTTTCCAAGATATTAACTACAACAGCGACAAAAAAATATTTCACTAAGTACGATAAATGTTCCAGACTCGTGTGAAAAAAGTTCATACTTGATTTTTAACATGAGGAATAAAAGCTTTTCTTGGCACGTGTACCTTGCACTAACTTTTACTGGAACAGCTTTTAGCGTAAATGTTAGTTACCCAAATCCTTTTGGACGAAATCTAATGGCGTCTGCTACCATAGGCTTGAAGTCAATACAGGCATCATTTCAAGCAGACTGTGACAGCATGCTTTCATTCAAAGGTGAAATGAATGAAGAAACTCTTGCAAGTTCACTTCCTAATTAAGTTTGCTACCATAGGTAGCGGCTTGGCTTGATTTGTATGAGTTTGCTTATAAAACAGCCTGCTTATGAAACATCAAATCTAGATGTGGATGACGTTGACAATTTAAAGCAAAGAAAAATTAAGACTTGTTTGTGATAATGCAAAATATTTCGTTGGAAATGAATGTTGCAATATTTTGTGAAATCTGGATTGTTTAGTTTTTTTTAAGCAGATTTCATGACCGACCAACACAAAATCTATGAAATCCATGAAGATAATGACAACAGGAATGTTAGCATCAAATCGTCGCCTTGCGCCTTTCATCGCAACTTTAACCAGAGCATTATGAACGGCAATTTACAGCATCTCTAGCCATTACATCCCTCACTGTACAAATATTTTACCGCATTCTTTCTTTCCAAAAGCCACCCGTAACCTCTGCACCCAAACGGCGAAAATGATCTCACCAGGACAATCAACACTTCATGAACTACCACCAGAACACTTCTCAAACCAGTGCATCAACAAAAACTGCAAGACTATTTTTGAACAGCTGAAATGATAGAAATGGAAGCAAGATCTTGTGATTAAAATTCCTCTCGTAACTCGGGCAGTTTTTTGTGTCGCAAAATGTATATATTCGCAAAATATTTGAATGTGTTGTCAAGTTGAGATGACTGGGGCTGTCACGTTGCGAGAATGTGAGCTGGGTATAATGCTTTTGGAAAAAAAAACTCGGCTTTATCTGATTAACGCTCTTGCGATGTGATTGGAAGTCAAAATCTGGCCTTTTTCAGATCAAGTCACACTATGGGAGTCAGCTTTATAAGGTTGAAACAACGATGTTTACATTCTGATTTGAAATTGACTAGAGCCGGAAACCTCATGACTAGAATGGATATCACTCATTTTTTTGGATATAAGCTGATCGAAATTAAACAAGAAAGTTGATTTAAACGACTTTAAAGATGTAAATGACTAGTAGTCGAATGCTGATTACATGTAGATGTTCGAATGCCATGACTCAACTGAGACATCATTGGATGCAAGAATGTGAGATTAAGTAAGTGGTAATAAAACGCAGTATAGGAACTTTTAGTAGGAGAATTCGGTATGAGCTGCATATAGAGAGAAAATGATGTGGAGTAAGGTGATGATAATATACGCTGAAGTGAACAAATGTGAATCAAGATGCTTTAATTGGAAAACAAGAATGCGATCCTGTAGTAAACGAATGCGGTGTGGGGTATTGGGGCGAGCAACTGTTGTGTTGTGCTAAGAGGATCCGATGTAGCGTACTTGATGTGAGAAAAAGTGCGAGATGTTCTGGTCGCAGAATATGATGCGTGATGTTGTAGTTAGAAAATGTCAGCCAAAATGGTTTTACAAAAGAATATGGTGTGGTGGAAGAATGTGGTACTGGAGTTTTGTAAAAGGGTAGTTGTTAAGGATTGCTGTGATGGGGAAATATTGTACGCATTCTTATATTACGATAGAATTTGAGGGAGGGATTTGTGATGAGAAAGTGCTGGGTGCTGTGCTGGGAAAATGTGTTATGCGTTGTTGTAATTAGAGAATGTAACGAAAAGTTTTGCAGTGAGAGAACGTGGTGTGGAGTGTTGTGGTGAACGACTGTGATATGTACTTTCATGGTGAGAAAACTCGGTGCAGGGTGTTGTTGTGAAAGAACGCGGTTTATATTGTTGTGGTGTGATGATGTTTTGTGGGTGCTGTGGTTAGCGATGGTAGTGTGAGGTGTTGCGGCGATAGAGAGAGCGGTGTGTATTTTTGTGGTGAGAGGATGTAGTGCGGATGCTATGGTTGTAGCGTGGGGTGTTGTGGTCAAAAATATGTCACGTAATTTTGTGGTATGAAGATGTGTTGTGTGATTAGCGATTTTAGTGTAGGGTGTTGCGGTGTGAATGTACTATGGTTAGTGATTGTAGTGTGGAGTGTTGCGGTGAGAGAATGCGGTATGTAATTTTGCTGTGAGAGGAAGATTGAGATAAGATAATTTAGGAGTTCGGAGTGTGGTTTTATGGTTACAGCAGAATGTGTTAGTGGACTACTTGAAAAAAAATTGGGGTGGGATATTGTAGAAAACGTGAGCGAGTTGTTGTGGGAGAATGTGATGTAAAACGTTGAAATGATAAACTTTGATGTTTGTGGCTGTGCTAATGCGCACAGGTGTGGAAGATAGCAATTAGGCTATGTGGAGAACGTTGTAAAGGCAACAGAGCGCGTCAGTGGATGTTCCATATGAAAGAGTGTGTGACTGCATGATTTGAGTTAAATGTAAATCGGAATCATAGAACTCTTGGGTAATGGCAATGGATGTTTTACTCAATAGCGCGAATAAGTGCACGTGATACGTATAACAGACTTTCACAAGAGGCGAATTTGACGTTATAGGTGTGCGTTTAAGGACAGAGATATCCTTACACGAGGGTAATACTTAATTGTGAACGTTTGTAGCTGAACGATATCGAGGTGATATATTCCTTTCTGTGACATAGAAATTAGGAGAGAGAATGGTTTCGTTGTTAAAAGTGCACTTTTTTCTACATACATGTGTCCAGAACTTATCTGGCGAGAGATTGTGTTACGAAAATGATTTGTCATGTCTAATGCATTGGGGTGGAAGATTGATGGCGAATAAAACATTGTGTCATATCAATGAGACCACGACAGAAGCCGTAGGTGTGAGGTATTACCGTGAAAAAAGACAATTATATACATTAAAAATCGATAGTGGCAACATATGTAGTTTTACAGCTTTTCTTTGGTGAGCGTTGTTTTAGAAAACAGGCAAATCACGATGACTGATGATGAGATGGTGAAAGATTATAAATAGGTGAAGTGTAGCAGAATAAGAGAATATCCACCGTGAAGGACAGGGTCGGGTCCAGGGGGGGCGATCGCCCCCCATAAAACCTACGAAAGAAACTTTATTCACCATGAAATTGTACAATTCAGAAAACAACATTCGCGATCAAAGGCCATTTTATCGTTCATTGTTTCGTCACAACGGTGTTGTGAAGTATATTTCATCTCTCTTCCAGTAGCGTAGCCGTTATGAGACTTGACTACCAAGTACTACTGAAATCGCCACCTGAAATTACTGGCCGGATCCGCCCTTGGTGAAGGATGATGTTATGAGAAAAAACGGGCAGAGAAGTAGCGTTAGGAGAACCTTCATATTGTCAGAATTACGGCGACAATGTGATGACGACCTTTGATCACTTCCTGCAGATAAACGTCATAATTTCATATAAATATGTCACTTTTCCTTATCAAAACGTTACTTCGTATAACGCCGTAATTTCACAACTCTGACAACCAACTTGCTTCAACAAAAGCTTTGTCTGTTGTTAGTCCACGTGTTGTTGCATAACACGATGTTTGCTAACCCCTTGGTAGTTACGTTACTTGGCGTCAGAAATTTGAAGAATGTTGGTCATGAAATCTTGGTTATTCAAACATTTCTCTAAGGTGTTTCAACCCAAAACGATATTTTTTCAAAGTTCTGGGGTTTCATATAGTGAGTTACAACCGGCTCTGTTCTTTGTTTGTTTCCAACCTTGTTTTACAAATAGCCAGCATAAAACATTGTTAAACTAATAAAAATTATCGTGCTTCCAAAACAGAGTAGATCGTTGAATTGACCTAAAATGACGCATCCAAACGGTATGTCGCCCCAATCTATAAATCTCTGCAGAAACGTTTGATTTTTACTCAGGGATTTTCTATGACTTTGTTCAGTGGCGTAGCCAGCCCAAAAATTTGGGGTGGGGGCAAATTGTTTGATTTCAGGCGAATAACACTATTTTGTTTGGAAAAACGCCTCTCAAAGCACAAAATGACTATATTTTCTAAAACTTTGGGTGGGGCCATGGCCCTTTTGGCCCCCACTGGCTGCGCCTATGACTTTGTTAGAAAATGAAATTCAAATAAACTAACGAAACTCGGAAAAATAGGGCATTTTTAATACTCATTAGCTTTATCCTCATGTTTTCCACTGAAAGCAGTTTAACCTTAGTGTCATCACAGGCTACCTGTGCGCACACATCTTCTAATTCAGAATATCCAGCAACGTTATAATCAACGTTGTCTCTTCCATTGAAAAAGCGATGCCAAGATTTGTCCAATGCTCGGCAAGCTGGCCAAGACTTTCGAACGGTTCTTTAAAGGGTTTTCATCACATGTTATCGTTCTTTCAATGTCGCTAGAGAACCCTTCGAATTTATGGGTTTCACCCATTTCCAGCTTGTCGTTTCCAGGCGACACGAGTGGGCGTACAATCTTCAAAATGGACGAAACATTCGATTTGTTGATTTTATCGCCGTTTTTCATCAGAATATTCTTAAGTTTTTCAGCCGCTTCGGTTCTTATAGCGGCGATATCAGCCAGATAGGTTGAGTTGGCTTCCTCCAATGATTTTTTCAGCTTCATCACTCGTTCTCTTTGTTTTCGCCGCTTCTCTCGTTCAAGTGACTCTATATCAACCTCCTCTGGCTCAGGTTCTTCCGGTATTGTCTGTAAAGTGAGTTGGAATTTTATTTTTCTGCCTAACTGTGGTCTGGATTTTGCTTTGTTCACTGAACGGAAGTTTGGACCGTAAAGTTTGAGAAGAGAAGCTGAACTGGGTAAAGGCAACAAGCTGCGTCTAAACGTATTACAGCCTCTGGACTTGTCATCACTTTTGATTGAAGAAAGTGATTTGGCGGCAGACGCTGGCGGTTGCAAACTTGTCTTTGGGAAGAGCTTGCCGATGTTATTCCCTGGGAGCTTTATGAGCCGGGTCCCTCCTGATCCACAGTCCTTATTTTTTATTGGGCTGTTAATTCGTTTGGCACGCTCTGTTTTTCCAAGCACAGCAATTTCTTTGTTGCCCAGCTTTGCTTTTGACACGGTGCACCGCGACATTCCCCTTTCTGGCTCTGTCTTGTTTCCAGTGTTGCTCCCTTTTGAAAGGATGGCGTTTTCCGTTTTTACAGCGGAAACACCAGCACTCTTTGTCGTCTTTCGGGACACAGATGTAGTGTTTCCTCTTCTTGGGGAAAGATCGGGGGTTGGTGAGGAAGCGTGACTTGCTCTCCCCTTTTCGCAAGAGCATGTTGCAACAACTCCCGACCTTTGCAGTGCGCGATACAGCATCATCTTGTGCTGGTAGATGGCGAAGGGTGGTGTAGAAAAAGTGGCTACGCTCGATCGGCCAAGCGTAGACACTTGACATGATTTTCCACCCACATCCCCATTGCACTGCGTGGCAACATCAGAACAAGCCCTCACTCCCCTTGTACGGCACGTTTTCCTTCCGTTTATGTTTTTGTCCAAATGAAGTTTCCGCTCCGTTGCAAGTGGTAGCTGGCTTGTTTCTGAATTTTCCTAAAGTAAAAAGCACTATTTTAATTCACATTTCATAACGAAAGACTCAAAAACAATTTGTCACAAAATGTTAAAGTTTGCTGTCAGTAACTAGATGCAGATTAAACTATGATAAAAAATTCAACATTTTGCGTATAAGATGGTTCTGTCAAAATCTGTCATTTTGACGAAGCAGGAGCAGAGATGTTCCGATCATTTGGTAGACCAACTTAACTCAACAAACAAATTAACCCAATTTTCGGATATA
>Ga0210059_1017538_pt1 | contig 10187 bp, 11 predicted proteins | sample Ectturendosymbi2_FD_188042 | JGI IMG/M metagenome (GOLD analysis project Ga0210059, IMG submission 188042) | Ecteinascidia turbinata endosymbiont from Florida, USA - Sample 2 (SPAdes) (version 2) | ecosystem: Host-associated > Tunicates > Ascidians > Unclassified | place: Key West, Florida...
CCCGCCCCGCCCCACAGCAAGTTCAACCCGCACCGCACCCGCACGCAAAGCAGTGCAGGTCCCCGCACCCGCACGCAAAGCAGTGCAGGTCCCCGCACCCGCACGCAAAGCAGTGCAGGTCCCCGCACCCGCACGCAAAGCAGTGCAGGTCCCCGCACCCTCCCCGCAAATGCGGGTACCCGTAACCCGCGCGGGTTAACCCGTCCCGCACAGGATTCTAGTACACACCTTAAAGGCAAACGCATCAGTTTAAAGCCAATTTGCTTGAAAAGTTGCTGTACATCTGAAAAATCCAACGCTAGTTACCATAGCAACCGTAGATAATTTTCCCTGTCATGTTCTCATCAGGTTTAATTTCCCACGAGTTCATATCTTGAATTGTTTACATGAGCATAACATGATTTCGATAAAAATAATGAGTTATGTATTCAGATGAAGCTTCTTACCAGCGCTTCTTGCTGATGTATTCGACTTGAGATGACATGACCGGTCTAGCCCTGAACATTTGTAGCGTTATGTTCAAAACTGCATTTAGTTCGGGGGAACACCCTCAACCGAGAATTGTACTTGGTCTGGTGTTTGTAACAACAGTGTTGCAGGAAGTGCAACTGTCGGCTTTGATGGGTGGAGACCAGTTTTACCAATTAACTTGTTTGGTAAAGCGCGCTTTTTTATTGATGCAAACAGGTGACATACTGATCATTGTTGGAACTGGAGAAGCGAAGAAGGTTGGCGTCGAACTGGATTCCATTAATCTGTCAATATTTTCTCACAGGTACTTTCTCATTAGTCCGATTTTAGATTTGAAACGTGCGTTTTTGAAGGTTGTTGTTGTGGTTTCAATGGAGCTCTTCGCTCTCCATGACAACAGCGCATTGAGCAACCCTGGATTTAATTCATGCCGTTGTCGATACCCCCTGCAGCTCGCAGAAGCAAACCAAAAACAGTTACAAGCGATGAGAGAAGAGGTGGACTCCTGAGCCCTGCCGTAAGAACTTGATTTAAACTTGCAGTTACATCCACAACGTCAAAAAAAACGCTGATAAGCTCGAACTTCAAGCATGGCAACTGTGCAGGTAAAACCAGTTGTAGATGGAAGAAACCTTCCAGATACATCTTAGGTGAACTAGGAATACTGGGTTTCCTGAAAGAAACAAGTTAGAACATAGTTTTATTTTTTGCGTACGTGGGGCGAAAGTTGGTATTGGTCTTGGACGAGCGCTGTCTGTGCGATTGTGTGTTAACATTGGCCCCCTCCACTGGGCCTCAAACCGCAAGAGCCGAGTACAGGACCTGGATACCGTTTTTTTTCCCGTTTCTTTCTTTGCAGGCACGGACAGAAATTGGAGCATACGTGTTCTGTCTTGTTCGGTTGGCGAACCATGTATTTTACTTGTAGCACATAAAATAACAGTAGAGACAATTCTTAATTAGCTTCACCCCCCATGCAACTCATAGCGCAGTTGGCCAGTAAAACCCTTCTCTGAACGCCATTTATAACAGGCATGTTGTTGGGGGGTCAGGGCCACAAAATGCACTCGCGGTGCTTGTTCCACGTCGTGTGTGGTAGTGATGTCATCGCTGCTGCGCGTCATACGTAGTAGTGATGTCATCGCTGTTGCGGTCATCGCGCAAAGAGTTTGCACCAAACCTTGTGACGTTCTGCTCGCCTGACGTGTGCTAGTATACATGCTTCTGCGTAACGTTAAAATATCCATAAAGAATATTTGCTGGTAAATCGGTCGTGTTGTCAAACCTGAAGACAACTGATTGGAGCGGAGTTGTTCAAATCGCCACGTCATCACAGAGCGGCAGGGGTGTTGGGTGATTATGTCTGAGGACACAGCAGTACTGGCAGCTATTTTATGTCATTCTTGATGATGGTAACCTTGAGCAATCGCAGGTCAAGTCGTAGTTGTTCAACGGTCACCCACTTGAGAAACCACATAACGTAAAGTTTGTAATGCGGTAGTTTCCCAAGTCTTCAAAAACGTATTCGTAGTATTAAAAACTTGCAGATACGCGCTGCGTCTTCGTGACTTCACATTCTGTTTAAATGTTGGTCGTTGACCTTTCATCAACCTTAATTATGCTGGCAAGCGTAGTGAATGCTCCCAGGGTGGTTGGGAGGGCGCTGACTCGCACCCGCAATTGCTCAGTGCTGCATTTTTTGGACTTATAATTGACATATTCTAATTCATTATAAAGCATATAATGACTGCTCAGCAGCCACAACTCACAAATTTTCTTTGACAGATTCATGAGCATAGCGGAGCAGATGGGGAGGATCCTGCAAAGAACTTCCATCTCAACGAATATCAAGGTGGTTACCGTTGTTTCGGTCGTTTTCAAGAATCTGGAGAAATTTTAAGATGAAGTTGAACGTAAAATCTTTGCAATGTTTGTAACTGAGCTGCAGTTAAAAAATTAGCTGTTAATTCGAGATAGAACTTTCCCCGGTTGTTTCTGCTATAAATTTAATTGCCATGTAGCCTCGCTTCACTTAGTAGCGTGTGAGCTGTGGACGTCTTGCAATTACAAAGCGTGTTTTACGCCCCACCAATGGTTTGAAACAGGGGTTCTCATCCCGGGGTTCGCGCAGCCCCAGGGGTTCACGGGAAGATTTCCAGGGGTACTTGGATGGCAGTTGAGTTTTCATGTATTGCTATTTTTTAACATCCTATACAAGAGGAAAATGCGTGCCGGTTGAAAACTCTGCGTAGATTTTGAAAGTGTTTGAAATAAATAATTTTGTTAATATCCTTTGTAATACCATTTATAATTGTTAGTTACTAAGTGTTAGTCAACATATTGCCACTTAATTTAGTGTCAGCATACTGGGAGTTCGGGTTGATTGTTTTATCACTCGGGGGTACTTAACGGGAAAAAGGTTGAGAACCCCCGGTTTAAAAGAAACAATAATGCAGTGGTTGGTTGGTTGATGTTGTGCATGGAACATGGGGTACGTTTGTCATGCTTCACTGTACGCGACTAATTTTAAATTTACAAGAAAATGAGTTTTACAAATCTTGCTAAATCCTAGTACTTACAAAAATGGGATTGTTCATATATTTGTTAGAAAAGTGTGCCTGGAAAAGAAGAGCGAACACTTAGGATTAAGTGATGACGGGATTTGAAACTATGCCAATGTTGAATTTATTTATTGTGACCAGTAATTTCAGACAGTTTCACCTGCGTTTATATGTATAGCGCTTTTGAAAACGAGATTTATCATGCTTGCAGAAGTTGTTTAACAAATGCATCAGACTGTTTTGAAACCATGGTACAAAACAGAACCTGCCAAGACAGAGACGAATAAAGCAATCGAGCAGTGCAGGTTGAGTTCATAGACATCGGAAAAGTGAAGTGACTTTCTGAAAATTGTGAGGATGGGAGAGGAAGGTGTCCTTCTTCCGTTCTTGATAGATAGCCCTGGAAGAATCAATTGTTTCGATTATTCGTCAACATTACTGATTGTCATTGCGTTTCAGGAGCGTCTGGACTTCTCTTGTGCCCTCTTCGGGCCAGACGGTGGCCTCGTTTCTAACGCCCCTCACATACCGGTCCATCTCGGTGCAATGCAAGAAGCTGTGCAATACCAGGTAATGACCACGCGCTGAACTAATGCCAGTCTTTTAGTTTCTATGATATTTGTGTTTCATTTAACATGATTACACGTTTCATGCCTGTGTGTTTAATTTTTCGCTTTTTATTCTCGTTCCCAGCCAGCTGCTTACCACAGGGTGGCGCTGCTGATCAATGAAAAACAAACGAAAAGTTTATCCTGAAAACTCTTGCATTTTGAGTGAAGGCCGCAACACATGTGGGTTGTTTGGTGTCACTGTTTCCAACCGTTGTGCTTTACTGACCGGGAGCGTTTTGTGTCTGGACAGATGAGGCAATTGGCGGGAGTCTTGAACGAAGGTGACTGCATTTTGTCCAATCATCCTTCCGCTGGCGGCAGCCATCTTCCTGATCTGACCGTTATCACACCGGTTGGTGCGCATCGGTGTGAAAATCAAAGTCTGGGCATATACTTTTTTGACGTTGCGCTTTTTCGTAGGTGTTCTCACCGGGCCATGCCAGGCCCATATTCTTTCTGGCCAACCGGGGCCACCACGCCGATATTGGTGGCGCCACTCCAGGTTCAATGCCCCCCCACTCTACATCTATCCTCGAGGAAGGAGCTGTGTTCAAATCGTTTAAACTGGTCAAAGGTGGAATCTTTCAAGAAGAAGGTGGTTTTGCATTTATCTTTTTAGTCGAAAAATGTTGTACGATTGATGTATTTGAACGATGCATCATTAAAGATTTCTTAACATTGTTCGCAAACTGAAGCTGTTTTGATGCAAGACAAGGTGATATAAAACTTTAAAATTTTGCGTTTTTAGTACTGAAGCAGAGTCCTGTGCTGAGGCAATCTTTATCAAAACTTTATTGGTTCCACACTGTATAAAGGCAATTATTTTTTTTCAAAGCATTCACAAGGTGTACCAGGTTTTTCGGAAAGGCTATTTTCCTTAATATTTTCTGTTCCTGCAACAAGCGCGTGCGTTTTTAGATAAACTTGCTAGGAAAGTCAATAGCAGCAAGTTCCGGAGATCTTGTTTGACAGAAACTGGAACTGATTCTTTTTTATTACTTTCATCCTTTAACAGATGACGCTTTTTTGTTACAGAGCTTGTCGCCGCTTTAAACGCTCCATCAAAGTTGCCCGGATGTTCAGGAACAAGAAATCTCCATGACAACCTGGCTGACCTGCGCGCTCAAGTTGCTGCCAATCAGAGAGTGAGTTTGTCTCCATTCGTACAGAGAAAACGTTTTGGAAGAGTTAAAATAAATTCCCACACAAGGGTAGCGGCGAATGCACATGATACGGTCAAAGCGATACTTTTTATCTTTGACGTAATTGTTCTTAGCAAAATCCATCTGCTCTTAAAAAGTAGGTCATTCCCAAGATTAGATCCTCTTCATCACCGAAATTCTTGAGGATGCACTTAACGTTTTGTAGCAACTTAACAGATTGGTTACTGTTGCAATTTGAAACTTGCGCAGAAAGTTTTATACGTTTTCTCCGACTGGAAAATATATGAAATAAATTCGCACAAAACATATCCTTTTCATCTCAGTTTTGATGCTGGTCAGGATTTGTTGACACTTTGTTTCTTCACCTCAGTCATCGTTTCAAATTTTTTATATTGGAGCGAAAACATTTCAGGGAATACATTTGGTGAACGAGCTTATCGACTCGTATGGCATGGAAGTGGTGCAAGCATACATGTCGCACATACAAAACAACGCCGAACTGGCCGTGCGTGACCTTCTGCGTGACGTTGCCAAACGATTCAAGCGTGACAACTCGACGTCAGAGCGGACAGTGACGTTGGAGGCGGATGATAGGCTGGACGACGGTTCGACGATAATGCTTCGGATCGATATAAATGCGTCAGAGGTACGGACAACTGCTACTTTGATCTTTTTTTGCCAGTGTATTTTTATGAGCTTTTCAAAATGTTTTGTGAGTGTTTTTGAATTACTAAATATGTTAAACATTTGACGAAAATGCTGACGTATTTGTTGGTTTCTCAGGTTGCACATCTAGGAATATGTATCTTGTATGTTTTTGCAGCTGTTTGTGCCTTCTCTTGGTAGCTTTGACGTGATTGCTCTCTGTATTGGCAGTTCTATTGAAAGCAGTTATAGTTCGAGGCTAGCTTTATGTGTGCCACACACGAGCCCAGATACTTGTTGGTTTGGTAAAACGCAACATATCCTGAAACAATCACACTACGTAACTTGTCCGGCCCTCGAAGCTTATGTGACCCTGTGGCAAAAAAGTTTGGAGAGCCCTGGTGTAGACATCGTTTTGTTTGCTGCATGGCTTGCGAAACCTTCACGGTGATGGCAACTGGCATTTGTTGTTGTTTTTTCCAACTCTTGCTTCCTCATGGCAGGGTTCAGCCGTGTTTGACTTCAGCGGGACGTCACCCATGGTCCTCAGCAACTCTAACGCACCTCGAGCGATCACTCTCTCTGCGATTATCTATTGTTTACGGTCAATGGTCGGTTATGACGTGCCCCTGAATCAGGTGAGGTTGGCGGCTGTTTGTTTCGCCGAGGTTCAAAGTCGCAGACAACTGTGAGTTCACTTCTATCGTTTCGAGTTAATCCTTTGCTGTGTCTGCTTGCGGAGGCAATAGATTGATAATAATCTGTGGAAGTTGAAATGTCCGCACACGTAACCATCTTCTGACGCTCCGTCGAAGTTGTAACAATGACTCAACGCATTTCAGTTCTGATTAACAGGGTTAACTGGGTCTTGAACAAACAGTCATAAGAACTCTTTGTAGATTTGTTTGTCACAACAGCGACTCTTATCTTAAGATTGTGTCTGCCGGTGACTCAATGCTAATCAATCGCTCCGTTTCTTGTCATTTCCCGATGATCTTCCGAGAAAAAGATCAGCGATAGTATTTGACGCACGAGGTTTACGACCATTTATTTGCTGATGAGCTTCTAGTCAAGTCGGAAAAACTTTCACTTGAAAAGGGGGGTAGTCGCTTTTAACAAACCCTTCAAGGATTTATGGCCTTGTTTGTTCCCAGGGTTGTCTGAAGCCTGTCCGCATAATTATCCCCAAGTGGTCGCTGCTCGATCCTGAAGAGAACGCTGCTGTGGTTGGTGGAAACGTGACGACGTCACAGAGAGTGGTCGACGTCATAATGAAGGCTTTTGAAACATGCGCAGCATCGCAGGTGAAACGGTGTTTGATGCAACAGACCCGACCTCCGAGTTCTGCATAGAGATGAACAGTAATGAGTGGGCTTGCTTTAATAAAATATAGTTTTTTTTTCACTGACTGAAAAGCTCTGATCTTGGGGGTGTATAGCGCAAGACCCGTGATTTCTGAAAACGTGCGCCACGAGCTAAACAGATGGACTGATGTAATGTCAGGGGGGACGTGGAAGCTTATTTCCACCATATGGTTTTGGCCACATGTAGTTCTTGTAAAGTAAAGTTGATATTTACATTAAATAGTTTCTATATTTTTCTGAGTGCCCATTCGTCGGTACAACTGACATGACGAGATAGCTGGACAAAGCAGTTTGGGTGGCTTGGAGCAGAAATAAAATCAGCGCATTCTTGGCCAAGGAACTTGTGCTTTTGCAGCAAATGCCAATACATTTCTTCAGATAAAATATTGTTTGGGTAAAAAAATGGATTCATTGCAGAATAGAGTGAAAGCAATATTGATTCCCAGGCATGCCGCAATAACTCAAAAGTGATTTTTTGCCTTCTGTTTCATACAAAAGTAGTTCCACTGGTCCCAAAGTAGTTCAGTTTCTTGAACACCATCTGTCTGATGGTTTGGACATTGTCTATTTAAAGATGGCGTAGCTGAGCGTCGGCATAGCAACCTGCCGATATCGTTTCCTGGCCAAACAACGAACGTCTAAGTTTAGGCACAACTCGAGCTTATTTTTATTTAATCGTTTAGATATCAGTATGTGATTCAAGCAGAACCTCTGTAATTCTAAAAATATATATTCCTGACAGGGCTGCATGAACAACGTGACTTTCGGTGATGCTGAAGTTGGTTACTACGAAACCGTCGCTGGAGGCGCTGGAGCGGTGAGAAAAGTTTTGCGTGATTTAACATCCATTCTAGTCTGAACTGCCGCCTGGTTGAATTTGTCTTTTCGAACTTTGTTAAAATGGCGATGATGTCATCATGATTGGTCTGAGATTTTGATGATGCAATACTTTTTTCCTCCACCTTTGTGGTTTAAGAAACTGAGAGAAAAACTGTTATTTTTTGTCAAATAAAGATTTTGTGAAAACTCGTCTCCACTTTGGTGTTTGGTCACGAATTTAATGGTGCGTCCCAAACATCACCGCCAGAAATGCCGCGAAATAAATAACCTGAGGATTAGTCTGGTGCTTGGTGATGCAGTCCTTCCACCCAATGTTGTGGATCACGATTGTGCTGCAATAGAGACGCTGGTTACACTATCCAGGGGTTAACTTGCTTCTGTGTTGCAGGGTGAGGGGTGGAATGGGAGGAGTGGGGTCCACACCCACATGACGAACACCCGCATCACCGACCCAGAAATTCTAGAACGCAGGAACACATTGCTCGCGCTACATTATATAACGGGAACATGCTTTCAAACGGAGCCCCTACGTTAGTTGTGTAGCATCGGCTCTTGCTTTGATTTGAAAGTTCAAGTCATTATCTCAACAAAAAACACCAATTTCCAGTTGGAAAATCAGCGCAATTTATAGAAAGCCGTTGGCAAGAAGTTCAAATGGTAGATCTGGTGTTATGTTTGTTTTATTAGATCTGCATCAGTTTGAACACATGCTTAGTTGTGCTTGCTTGCAGTTCCATCCACTTTCTGGTTGAGTTTGAGAACAATTTGATCAGTGTGATTTTGCGATTTTCCGTTGTTTTCTTTATTTCGCATCAGATACCCGGTCATGCTTCAGCGCTTCGAACTCAACCCTGGGAGCGGGGGCAGGGGGATGTTCAGTGGGGGAGATGGCGTGGTCAGGGAGATCATGTTTCGCAAAGACCTCGTCCTCTCAGTCCTTTCGGAACGCAGGGTGTTTTCTCCTTACGGTCTCAACGGTAAGCAGCGCTCTGCTGCTGGTGAGGTTTCCGAAAACCTCCGAAAGTTTGCGAGTTCTGCACTGTCTGCTTTGTTTCAGGGGTCTCAACTTTTTTGTCAGAGGGTCACATCAGAGTTATTACACAACAGTTCGAGGGCCGGACATCTCACATCATCTGATTGTTTCGGGACATGTTAGATCCTGCAAAATCAACAAATTTTTCGTAAATGTATTATTTTTTCATTATTGACAAAATGTCTTCGCGGGCCGGATTTGGCCCACGGGCCGTAGTTTGGAGGCCCCTACTCTGTTTTGATGTGACACCAGCTTTACGCCTAAAATAAAGCTTGGGCGATACATTTCTTCTCCGTGCTTTGAAAACCAAATTTCTCTTTGCGTAATATATCCTTGCAGGTTTAACGATTACGGATGTCCTTTCGAAACTGAACTATTTATTGGGCAGCTTTGGTGAATTTTTTGTTTAAAAAATGTTTTCCGCTATAGGAGGTGAACCCGGAAAGTTGGGATCAAATCTTCTGTTGCGTCACAATGGTCCCGTGATAAATTTAGGAGGGAAGAAGTCTGCCAGTGTAAAAGCAAAGGTGAGTCTCTGCCTTATCGTGAAATTTCTAATAATTTTATTTTCCTCTAAGTCATGCGCAAATGCTTGCGTCGTTAAAGCGATCCGTTACTATTTGCAAATGTTGAAGATCGTGTTCGACCAAGTTAAAAACAGCTGCCAGTAGGACAGCCAAGAACTTTGTTCGGGAAGGGCCAGTCAATGACGTCGTCAGTCACTGACGTGGTCTTGAGTCCGACTGTTACTGTACTTTCGTTTATTTTCAAACAGCTGAAAATTGATGTAAAGCACCAGTAAAAATTCTAGCATGTTTGTTTCGGGGGGTGACATGGCCTCTTCCAGTCGTTGATCCAGGACAGGAGTGTCAAACTCAAATACGCAGTGGGCCAAAATTTCGAATTAGGACAAAAACGCCATTTGTATTTATTGAAAAAATCTTCCACGCGAGGTCAATGTGGCCTATGTGACGTCACAAACACTGCAGGGTTCTGACTCAATAGACGCGCCTACACACCAGCAGAGCATTCTGGGATCTAACAAATGGTACATCCGCTGTGTAATACCGTCGGAACAGCTTTAGCAATCATTTGTTATTGCTTCGCGGGCAAGTATTTCATATTGCGGGCAAGGTTTGGCCCGCTGGTCTAGAGTTTGACACCTATGATCTATTCTAGGACATCTGTCGGATTTAATTTTGAATGCCCCAAAGTATGAATGGCGATTCGTTGCGAGCGAAATCATTGTTGCGTCATGAAGTGAGGTTGCTTTCGACGTTTGGGATATTGAAGAGAAGCACGACGGAGACCTTTTACTCGTGGAGGCCTGTGCCTGGTGTGCAAATGCCTTTCATTTGCTGAGAGCTCGATTGCCAGAGGGGGGGACGACGCTGTGCCTGCACGACCCGTCCCCACACCCTGCTGTCAGTGGCGTGACTGACGGGGGGGGGAGGCAGGGGTGTGCGCCTCCCCCCCTGGCAAGCTAAATGTAAAAAATG
>Ga0210059_1017539_pt1 | contig 10186 bp, 8 predicted proteins | sample Ectturendosymbi2_FD_188042 | JGI IMG/M metagenome (GOLD analysis project Ga0210059, IMG submission 188042) | Ecteinascidia turbinata endosymbiont from Florida, USA - Sample 2 (SPAdes) (version 2) | ecosystem: Host-associated > Tunicates > Ascidians > Unclassified | place: Key West, Florida...
GTGTCCTTACCAGGGCGGGGAAGGATTTGACGGATGTGTGGAGTGGGAGGATTGGTGATCGATTTTGGGATGTGTTGGTTGATTCGCTCTTCTATGCGCTGAGACGTGCGACCAACGTACCGACAGTCACAGTGGCACACAAATTGGTAGATTACGTTGTTTTGATGATGGGAAGGTAGCACGACTTTCTTTGTTGCTGGTAAGAGCTGTCTGGTCGTAAAAACAACAAGTGGTTCAACGGAAAATAAGCAGCGCTTCACAGCAGACGTGATCTGCTTTTCGAAATTCATCGAAACGTTTCCGATCCATGGAATGTGTAAGTAGACTGGGCATTTTTTCACTGTGTGAACCGGGTTCAAGTTAAGTTGTTGAAGTTTTCGTTTGATAGTGGACTTGATTAAATTTACCGGATAGCCATTTTTCAACAGGATTGAAAGGATTTTGTCAAGCTCTGGGTCGCGTTTTGAACTGTCCACAAAAAAAAGCAGGAGTTTCTTTCATTTCAAATTATGGTAAGCAAATTTGAGGGGTGGAAAGGGCAGAGGGGGTATGGCCCCCTCTGCTGCCTGTGAGTGCGGCATAGAAGGGCAAACCATCGACCATGTTGTCCTCCATTGCCCAATCCATGGACGTCCCCATGAACTGTACAGCGTGACGGTTCTGGATGATGGAACAATCGAATGGCAGCTCAACACCTGCCCCGAGATCCAGTGCGGCCAAGCAGTGGACTGAAAGAACTTGCTCATATGAAGAAGAAGAACGATCTTTTTCATTTTAAATTCTTGTAAGCAAGTTGAGGGGTTGGAAAGGGCGGCATCGTACGGTCGACGCCGGGCGGCCCTTAGCCTCGTTACGCCACTACTCATGCTCACTTTTTCGTTTACCGAGGCAGGTTGCGAAATTTGCGAGCAGATTGTTCTACTGTTGTTTTTTATTGCGTAATAACAACATTGCAACAAATCTTCAAAGATTCGCTTCAAGTTATGGTAGTAGGCGTTTTGGCGCCAGTGCTGCCAAACCTGGGGTTTTGCCCTCATATCTGGTGTTTTCAATGCCTTTCTGGGCTTTTCTTCTGAAAATCTGAGGTTTTTAAGATCTCATTGCGTAGCGGTGATTAAGAGAGGGTATGATTGATTTAACTTTATTTCTAGTCTCATCTTTCTTGATCTTGTTTTATCTGGGTGCCACAGTCTTCAGCGTAACTGATGAACAAGCAGATGATACCATATATGGATTATAAGCTCGAAATACTAGCTAGGTGCAACGCGTTCAAGTGAAAGAAATAGTGATAATGAAACAAGGTCAAAGAAAAGGATTCAGTGGTAGCGTGCACACACCAAACTAAGGCAGAGTGGTTGAAAGATCCAGATCTCAAAGATTGGACACCAGGACAGTGGGATTTATGATTTTTGTTGCTGTAAAATGTAAACGATGTCAGATCACCCACGGAAATACAAACAAGTCCATGTTTCTGCGAAATAAAGATAGACAGACACAATAGTTCATTGGCAAAGTAACACATTCACGCAAGAGCATGATGAGATCTGATGATGCGTGGTGCGAATACTTGATAGTATAAACCCATGAGAAATTCTAGTATAGAGGAATGTGAGAATACAGGCACAGCAAAATTACTCGCCCAGACCTTTGCCACTTGCAAAAGATTTACGCCACAAAAACGTCACCTCAAGTGAGAATTAAGAAGAAGAGAAGCTGTACGAGTCTCGTACCACGTTGCACAACAGCAGCAAGGCACTTAAACGTTGTAAAAAGTGGGTGCAAGAGCACAAAGTTTTGCATGGCACATTTGGCGGGAAAAAGTGAAGTGCGTTTCAGAAAGAACGCTCTGCTCAAAAAATCATAGTACCCTACGTCTTTTAACGTATCGTACTTGGCGCCGGAAGTGTTTTATCAGATCCGAATAAAGTTGCCAGATCTCCTTGAGCGCCAAGGACTGTCCTTGAATTTGCTATCAAAACTCGTTGTGTCCTTTATTCTTGAAAAACATCTTGCTGTATTTGAATATTGTCCGGCGTCCTTGAAATTCTTGAATAGTTTTTAAATTTTTCATGTTTAAACTTGAATCGTTCATTTGAACTATTGACTACATTGAGCATTTAAGAATTAAGAATAAAGTAAATGAACGGAACAATGTGTAGATTTGCTCCATCTTAAATAGTCGTGTAGTAAAAGGTAAACTATTCAAGAACGGTTGTGTCGTCATAATACGTTTTGTTTAGTTTTCAATTTCATATGGTGATGTCACGGGCTCACATTTTTATGACCCGGACCAACCCATACTCATCACAACAAGCCCACAACCCAACTCGTACCCGTAGCCTCTCTTAAATTTTGGCCTGTACCCAGTCCGGTCCATAAAGAAGCAGTGTCTGTTTTGCATCATGAGGCAAAAGCACCATTTTGCCATTAGACTTGTACATAAGTTCAACTTTGGCAAATTGAGGTGGTATGAGTCAAATTTCTTTGAAAATTTAAAACATTTTAAAAATAATGTTTGAACTTGATGTTCCATGAGAAAAAGTCATTTGTTTCAGAATTCTGTTTTGTAGCACTTGTACTGGTTGGACAGCAGTTTTGTATAGAGTTGTAGGTCTGGCCGGGCTTTTCGGGTCGGTCCGGGTTTCGGGTCGGGTTCTGGCTTAAGTTTGCCAAAATGTTTCGGGCTGATTTCGAGCCTGCGTACAAAAATTTTTAATAACATTCAGAGTAACAGTTTTTTTTCTTTCCTCACGTACATTAGTTACGCTCACAGCGGTGACTTCTGTGAGTGAAGTGATTGTGATTTTTCTTCAGCTAATTCTATTTGCAAACATAGCTACGTTCTTTTGTTCTCTGCTCGGATAATCTCACACTCATTTTGAGAAGGCGGACAGCGATGAGGAAATTAGCACGCGATGGTATTGCCTCGATGAAATCAATCAGTCACGCGATTTTTGGCTTTTTTTAAGAAACGATGAGATGACCTACAAACCGGCTTTTCATGCCTACAGCGCTATCCTAGATAGTTTTTTTAGGCCTATAGCGCCATCGTGGATAGTTTCGTGATAGTTTCTTTTTTTATTGAGAAACACTGCATTCCACAATATCATCGTTCACTAACAAATTAAGTTTGTGCTTGTTTAAGCCAATGTTTTGGATAAGGTGACTGCTATTTTTGGTGTGTTAAACTCGTGTACCTGCTGATATACCCGTACACTACGTTTTTTGATATCCAGTTGCGCATGTCTTGACTCACTCGGTAAATGTGGCATTCGGGCCTAAATCGGGCTTCAAACACAAATGTTGGGCTCAGACCGGGTTCGGGCTTGTGATTTCGCGCTCGGGCCGGGTTCAAGCTTCAAAACGAGGCCCGTTTACAACTCTGGTTTTGTAGGTTCCTCCCAATCAATTATACAGTACTGTAAATGTGAACTAATCTATATTGCACTTTGAATGATTCAGTTTCAGATAATCTAGTTTCCTAAGACGTATGCACGCACTGCAAATGAATGCTACCACTCCCACACCACCGGACAGCGTGCAGTCCACAGCATGAGCACACAACATACATTATGCTTTGTTCACTCACATTACTCCTCACAAAGCTCAGAAAAACTCTTGAGGTCTGACACAAACTCCACCAGAGGCCAACGCCGAAGACAACTTACGTTATTGAATAAAACTTTGATCAACATCCTCATAAGTGCTTCAAAAATGTGAGCGGAACGTAGCAGTACCCAAGATAGAAAAAAAGTGTTTGGGCAGTTAACCGGCCCATGAAAACCTGCCGTTAGCCGCCATTTTAGCGGCCCATGGACGGCCCGTACCGTCTCTAATTTTGTACATGGTTAGCTTAGCCTGACTTGCCCACACCCGAAAGCTTGCTGAAAGGGTGAAAGTAGCCCACTGTATCTCTTTAAAAACTGTATCTCTTTAATAAGGTCCTTGAAAAATTTCAAGTGATCTGGCAACCGTAGCTCCGAACGGTGTTCTTTCTGAAACATTTCCTGTATTATTTTGATCTTTTTTACAACAATTGAAAGCGAAATCAATCGCCAATCGTCACGCATGATATAGTCGTGTGACACAATTCGCATTGCCGCTAAAATTGAAACCAAGCAGACAAGACACCAATGAAACATAAAGCGCTCTTTACTCACGTTTCCAACTTTGCCCAAGCAAGAGGCCTCGTTTTTTTCACTTCACTGTCAGCTTTGTTTTGATTATGTCGTTTATAGTAAAGTGGTAATGAATTTACGAATGATACAATGTATTTAATACTTTTCAACAATATGTCGCTGCCATATTCGCACCCCCTTGCGAACCTTAACGCTTGTGCCACTAAATTTAACTCAGTCTTGTAGCACAATGTTTCAACAAGCAAATTTGAGGTCAAATTTTAATGGAGAATACCACAATGTACTTGCCGATTTTTGACGTAAGGAGAAAATAAATTAAATTATAATTGCAATCCCTATCTAGTAAAATCAAGTTGTTATTTTTCTCAGGTTGTCTGGCCTTGGTGAAAAATAACAATAGAAGCCATGAGTTGTTTATTGATGAAATTCCAGTTACCTTTGTTTATGTTGCCTTGTGTAGTGTTAACCTCAGCTCAACATAAGTTGGCAATGGATTCAGTTCTCACTCCTGTTGACTTCGTGGATTCCCTCCACATGCGCTATTACAAGTCAAATAATGAAGCTGTTGGTTTGGTGAACAAGTTAGAAGCCATGGTTTTTCTAACCAGTGCGCAAAATGCTATTAATATAACAGATCTATGTGTGAAAGCGTTGATGCAACTTGGGGCTGATCTCATCGATCAGAAGTATCATGCATTCGAAAGTAAGTCAAACTCATTGGATAATTTTTTAGATGTCTGTTGTGTGTTGAATTGAGAAATCTATTTAGTTTGATGCGAGCGCAAGTCTAGCATATTCTAGATTAGGTAAAAACAAGAGCTATTTTCGCCTATATCCGCCAAACTAGGAGCTGCGAAATCTATTGCAACTGCAAATAGAAAGTAACAATATATAGTAGGTCGACCTTCACGTGGTGCATTCATTTTGCAATTTAACACCAGTCAACCTTTAACTCGAATATGAAACACAAACACAAGATATAAATATTGATGTACTGTATTCATCAACGCAAAAATAAGTGTAATAACTGGAAGATATATTTAAAAAATAAGTAAACCAAAGTTTCCGAATATTAGTAAAACTAGCTGACTAACAGATATCATGTAAGAACCAGTATTTTGACAAAAACTTTAAATTAACACTTTCGATGCTGCTTGTTTTACACACGTTTTGTTGGCGCGGAAGAACATAATTTCGGCGATGATGCTATGCAAATTTGGAAGAACAAAAGTTGCTTCTGAAAGCATGCCATGTTGAAAAGGGTCCGAAACAGATCAACCGAAGATAGAGGCTTGATGCTAACTTGAGTGGAACTGGTAATTAAAGCTGAGTTATTGAACTCTAAAGACGCGGATGATCGTCTAGTTTCCAAAAAAAGTTTGAGCCAAAAAAATAGCTCATTGGATAGGCACCCAGGGCCAGTTAAATTTTCAAAACATGCCCTCTTTGTGACGTCACCAAGAGAAAACCTCACCAATCAGATGATTTTTTTTGATCGAAACTAGAAGACTTGCTGAATTCGTAGATGGTTTGAACACCTTTCTAGCCTAATCGGCTGGCGAGTAATAACTTGCCGAACTTGGGCAAATCCCATGACCTAAAGGGTTAAACCTATCAAACCCAGTATAGGCTTGTGAATATCGTCAGAATCGTAGCCAGAAAGTCTTCAAATCGTTTAAAATTTTGCTGGCTGAGAGTTATCTGCTGTATATGTCAATCAAACGAACATGAACGTGAAATTAAGCGAAAACTGGGGGGGGGGCAAGCAAGGGGCAGCAAAATCTGGGGGGGCATAGCCCACCCAGGCTCCCTTAGAACCGCTACTGGTTATAAGGCACTGCACCGGTTCGCATGTAACACATTTGATATTAGTACTGATATGAGGGTATGAAAAAACGATTGAAAGCGGTTTGTTTCATTCGGTATCCGTACTTTTTTCTTCGTATGAGCACATGCGAACACTGTAATAACTGGAAGATATATTTAAAATCCAAAACATTTTTCATACGCATTGAGAGACTCTAGCGTTTACGTTTATCAGCTGCCTAAGTCAATTAGTCGCCCAAGAATTGGACCACAACAGGATCCACGTCTTATATGCGCGAAAATTTTGTAGAAAGCTTGTTAGACAAGCAAGGAATCTATCACAAATTTTTAATAGGAAATCGATATCACGTAACACTACGCATCAACGAAATTTTCTCACAAAAAACACATAAACGAAATTTTTACAAAAACTTTTGCAGGAAAGTTTTACCGGCAACTAGTGGCACTGATCCAAAGTACGAGCTTGGAACTTCACTAACAGAACTTTTAAAGCTTGTCGATTAAAAGAACGCAGTCTTTTGATTTGCCAGCTTATATCTGAACAGAATTGTTCAGGAAAAAACGCCAGACAAGTGCTCGTTTCATGGATGTTAATCTGAAAATAATGAGCATTAAAAATATTCAAATGTTGAGACTTAGTTGTTTCTTGCCCAGCTTATTGAAATTTCTGGCTATATACGCGCCTGCAGTGAACAATGTATTCCATCAGTTGATTAATGAAGTCTTTTTAAAAACTTTTCATTACCAGCAAAGAGTGACGTAACTAGGAGGGCAAAGGAGGACGCCTGTCCCCTGGCGCAGCATCTTGGGGGGGCCAAATTGGAGGGGCCAAATTGATCTTGGGGGAGCCAAATTGGAGGGGCCAAATTGATCTTGGGGGAGCCAAATTGACGTCTGAATTTTACGTAATAATTACTAAATATGAAATGTCAGCGGATGCCAATAGTTACGACTTGCAAAATATCAAATGCCAGCGGCTGTTACCCAGTTGCGAAATTTTACGATCATCAAGGTTCGCAAAGCGAGCAGGTGCGAACCTTATTAACGATTTAAGGCGGAGCTTTCCTCTCCAGCAGTCAGCGTTGCTTGTGGTTTAAATCAGAGCTCTTCAACCTTTTTGTCATCGCGGAACCCCTGATATACTTTCGCGTTTGTCATGTTAACAAAAATTAAAAAAACACGAATTACTTGTAGGAAAATCAAATATTTCGTTATTAGACACTTCAACAAATAAACAGTTATTACAGAAGTTAAAAAGCATGAAATTTAATGACTCAGTTGTTCTTGCATTTTTGTAATGTAGCTGCTACATTCAGAATTTGGTCATTCGGCAAAAAAACGTATCAATCCCATTTTCTACCTTAGGCAATTGAATTACATTTGTCCCGCTTCGGATTAGGTGCCTCTTTTACATTTGATCTACATTGCTCATTACAGCCCACAACTTCGCTGTTGTTATTATTTTGCTTCACACAAGTAAATATGCCATTTTTCTTCATTTGGCATGACTAAACAGTAAAAAGTTGGGTTTCACATTGTTTTTACTTTATTCCCACAAAGGTTGAATAGCAGCTCTAGTCAGTTCCGTGATGTCACAGCCACATGAAGCTTTCAGACGGATGTAGAAATGAATATATGCATGGCCCGAGTAAGTTATCGACCCCCTTTACTCCTCTCGACTCACTCTTCGCATCTATGCTACCACTACCGGGCTGTGTGGGGGCGCCCAAATTGACTCTGTTCTCAGGCATGGGAAACCCGAGGTACGGCACTTCTCTGGTCATTCCAAATTTTAACCTGACTGCAATAAAATCCTTTGGCTATTTTTACGGTAGTTTCGTAATAGAGTTCAACAAAGTAAGGCAAGCTTTGCTGTTTTGCCTAAATGCATGATATGAGGTAATACAAACGTTTTGTCTGCTGTTTGTTGATTTAGTTTCTGTTGTGTCCTCAGTTGATGATTCATGGGGAAAACCTGAAAGTGGATTATTGAGACTTAATTTGACATGGTTTGGACGGTATTATGAATGCACTGCAGCCTCAAGTGACAACATCAGTGGAAAATATTGTATGGCGCATTTTGGAAAAACAGCAGCACCTGCAGGGGTAAACATTTTTTGCTCTGATGTTTATGAATCTGAGCTGTAAGGTTTTTAGCTAAATGCTTCAATTTTGCTTGATATGTGTTGATCACAATAAGAACAACTGTTTGTGTTTCCATCATGATATCAGTAGTGTCAAGCATTTATTTAAAACGTATCTTAAAGGCTAGAGCGGTAGCTCCGTTATTACATTAAATAAGTAGCGATATCACTGCTAGTTATAATGTAACGGTTGGCCACCTCTGAATGCAAGACGGCTTTTGCTTAGGGTAGCGATGTCAACATTCTAGCGGGCGAGTTCTCTGGCAAGGAACGCAGATATCCATGCATGTCTGTTAGTATTGGGCTGCCACGCAAAAATTTGGACGTTCCATGCAGCTGCTTTGAGGCTACGAGATTTCTTTAATTTCAACCGTCATGTAGGAATCCAGGCCGTAGCCAGGTTTTAAGGTTTGGGGGGGACAAAATAAATTTTCAGGGGGAGAAGATTTTTGTTTTTAAATGAGTGGCTTTTCTGAAAAAATGTCAATTTTACAGATGTTCTTTTCTAAATACAATATGATCTGGAAATAATTAATAGACAATTTTTATCTTACAGTGCGTGGGCATATGAATGAAACTTAAGACTGCAGACACACGCATAGAGTACATTTACGTTTGTGAGTTGAGTGCCGCTGGATTTGTCTATCGCTTATATCAATGCTAGTCTCTCGCTAGAATCGAATAAAGGACTGAAGAGAGTAGTCAGCATTAAAAGACCAAACTGTTTGTCTCAGGGCCGTATACGCGAGTAGGGTTGTCAGATCACTTGAAAGTTTTTCAAGGACATTTTGTAGTTTTGTCATTATTGAAATTTTACTTTATGCCTACTTTGAAAGCTTTTTATGGATATAGCAGTTTGGCACATATAGTGGTGACACACTGGTCTTGAATATTTAACTTTTTACTCACAACTGCTTAAGATGGAACAAATCTACACGTTATTCTATTCAATTGCACGCTTTAGTCTTGACTCTTGAATGTTCAATGCAATCAATAGTTCAGTAATGAACAATTTCACAACTGTTCAACAACTTTCAAGGACAATTTGTACAATTCTATTTGTACAATTACTCACCATGATTTTGTACAATTCGGAAAACAGCATTCGCGATAAAAGGCCATTTTGCGGCCCACTGTTTTGTCACAGCAGTTTGTGAAATATACTTGATCCCTCTTACAGTAGCTAAAACATTATGAGACTTGACCATCAAATATTACTGAAATCGACCCCCAGCCTTACTGGCTGGATCCGCCCTTACCAGGAATGCGGTCAACAGGTACGTCTCGAGCACAACCCTTCTCCATGTAATTTTGCACTGTGTCCACATATGATCGTCGCAAATCTTAATCTCGTTCTAACCGTCGTTTGAGTGAAGCCAGTCGATTCAGCGCTATACTATGGTTGCAAGGTAACTCCGTTGCATCAGGGAATCACATTAACGGCATCACGTAATGTCCATTTTCAAATGTTACGCAACATTCCATTACGTTCAAGGCATACTTATCCTCTTTCGACATGTTTGTTATGCCGTTGCATTGCGTGTCTGCAAAGTCTGTTTTCCACAAGGACTATAGCTGCTCGTGTAAGAAGTCTTTTTGGATAAGCATTAAGTTCACATACATCGCTTCGTTGTTTGAGTCGCAAGCGTGGAATGCCGGGTTGCCCAATCAAAGCGAACGATCCTTCAATAGGCAACGCAGGAATTCGCGATGTAGCATCACAGTTCTATGGTTTTCCATTCACATTCCAGCTGTTGCTGTCAGCAAAGAACCTCAAACCTAGCTGAGGTAGGCCTAAAGCTGCTTCCTTCTCTGAAGACATAAATGTGGCATGTATCTTATCATTTATATCATGACCATGCCGTGAGTCTCACAACATTGACTGTTCCACTACACATATACTGTATATACATATACCGTATTTACTCGTTTTGTAGCCCGGGCCCTTATTTTTTTCAACCAAACTCACTACCGGGCCCTTATTCAAACGGGCCCTTATTCAAGCACGGGCGCTTGTTATTTTCAAAGTAAAATTATGCACAAAAATTATCTTTGAAGACAAATATTTCACGACAT
>Ga0210059_1017540_pt1 | contig 10186 bp, 4 predicted proteins | sample Ectturendosymbi2_FD_188042 | JGI IMG/M metagenome (GOLD analysis project Ga0210059, IMG submission 188042) | Ecteinascidia turbinata endosymbiont from Florida, USA - Sample 2 (SPAdes) (version 2) | ecosystem: Host-associated > Tunicates > Ascidians > Unclassified | place: Key West, Florida...
CCATTACTGTAAATACAGTAGAACTCGTCTAATTCGTCAATTCGCTTAATTCGTCACTTTTTCGTCGGTCCCGGCAGAATCCCTATCTTTTGTGTACATTTCTGTTCGTCTAATTCGCCATCGTCTAATTCGTCAATTTGCTTAATTCGTCACCTCTTTCTACCCCTGAGAAGCGTTTTGTTCGTCTAATTCGTCATTTGCAGTTTCGTTTTTGATGTCTAAGCAGCTAGTACGTACGGTAATTCAAACAAATCTTTATCTGAGAATTGTTGCACCTCGCAATTTGTTCATCGAATATATACACGAGGTTCGAAGCGCGACCCGACTCCCCATTGAGAGAACGCGGAAAAGTTTATTAAAGATTTAAAAAGTGCTTGATTAAATGGAAGAGTCCAGATAGAGCAGAGGAATTAATTGTTGTATTCAACCATAACGTCACAATCTTGTATTTTACTGCAAATAAGAGGACTATATATACGAGTTACTATGATAAAGTATACAAACTTCTGTGTTAGAGTTTTCACCTGTTTGCATAATTCGTCACTTTTTTCTAATCCCCTTGAGCTCGACGAATTAGGCAAATTCTACTGTACAAGCATTTAGCTTATATGAAACTGTAGCGTAAAAATTTGTTGTCATGTGATGTTGAAACAGGCAACAATTTGATGTTAACGAGACTGACCCCAGTGGCAACCTTGATTGACAATAAACAGCAGTCAGCAAATCATTAGCTTTATCAAGCAAATACCAATGTTTTCGTGACATTTGTGCAATAGGCGTGATGCACGAGTATAGAGTCATACCCATGCCAAAAGAACAATTATTAGGAAAACGTTTCCATGGAAATCAAATATATTTGCATTGAACAAAACCGAAAATACTTATAGGCTATTCAGCAGCGATTACTAAAACCGGCAGACAGTCAAACTTGTAGAGAAATAGGTTGCTGTTGGGAGCCCCTGATACTTAAGGCCAATCTACACTGAGGAGTTTCCACACAGGAGTATCCGCGCACAATTCTTTGTTTGTTTTATTGCGCCCTGGAGTTGCCGTGCCGTGCGCGAGCGCAGAATTACACGACGCAGCAAAACAAACAAGGAATCGTGCGCAGCTACTCCTGGCAACTCCTCAGTGTAGATTGGCCTTTAACGCAACATAGGAATATAATATAGAGCTGTATTCTTGTATCGCTTATGAATCACAAAAATTTTTCAAACGAGTGTTTTATTTGAAACAAATAAATTTTATCACGGGGGCCCCCTTGCAGCGGGGGGCCCGGGGCAATTGCCCCCGTTTCCCCCCTATAATCCGGCCCTGCCCGCATGAAAATCTATATCCGAAAATAAACTTTAAATGCTATCACGGAAATTTAACGAAGAGAACTTCTGAATTGCAAGAAACAGCTGTAAGAAAAGATCGTTGATGAGCTAATACTTGTTTAAAATGAAATGGAAATTGTGTGTTAAATATTGTAGATATGTGTTTTCCTACTTCCTAACTGTAATGATCACGAATTTCCTGAATTTGTGCAAAGTGTTAAATTTTGTTGTGGATATGCGTTGATTTGCTTTAAATTTTGAAACGTGTCGCAGTGCACCATCGTTTAGCTTTATAAAGCTATCCAAACTTGTTCTGCTCCGTGTTCTCCACGTAAGTGTACCATATTGTAAAATGTAAATGACTGAAGATGATAAAAAATACATTGATCGCAACAGTTTAACATAAACAAAAGGCTGAAGTTTAAAAGTATACCACTGCCATGGCCGCTTTCTTGCCTAAATGTTTAATGGGTGCTACACTTTAGATCCAAGTAGATAAAAAAATGAGTTGCAGTATACGTTGTTTTTTGATCTTATGATCTCTCCTCAGGTGATTCGAGCCGCATTAGCCTCCTGCCCGGAATCTTTGATGAAGTTCAGCGTAAACCTGAGTTTTTTCGTAAGCAGCGCACTGTGCATATGCACTCATCTCCGCGTTGTCGAAAAATAAATTCGGATATTTAAAAAATATTTTGGGTAAACAGAACCATCCTGGGAGCTTTTTGAAACTTGACACAGTGGTGCGTTGAAGTGTTTATCGGTGTTTTACAACGATGTTTGTTTTTTTTTCAGCGCTAGCCAACGACGACAAGATAATTGGCGGAAACGAAGCCATTCCCCACTCTTCACCGCACATCGTCCATCTTGATCGGTCAACCTTTTTCTGCGGCGGATCGCTCATCAGTTCCCAATGGGTTCTATCAGCTGCCCACTGTTATGTCGAGTCAGTTAAGTTGTGAATTTACGTTTCTTCAGTTTTCTGTTTAATTGGTTGACATGGTGATCGTATCGGCGCCTGGACATTTTTTCATTAGAAGCGAAACTGGGATATGTATGTCTGATGCCCGATAAACTAAAATATTATATGATATTGGTCGAACTTTGCCTACTGTCGCCATAGACGCTTTTCTTACATCCTTTTGCTACCAAACTTTTTTTGCTTAGCTCCATGGAAAAGAGACGGCAAAAAGGTGGGAACAACGTGAAGTATTTACAAGCAGCATCCCAACGAGAAATTACTAATGAAAAAACGAAAATTATACTGAATGAAAGCTGGATAAAGTAAACAGCTGGCAGGGCAAAATCGAGAGCATGGGCGTCGGAGCCCTGGATTTTGAAAGAGTCTGGATTTTGAAATTTGATGTTTTTCTCTTAACGTTTTAGTTCAAAAATGCTTTCTTCTTAGTTTCGAGTTAGTAAAATGTATTTTTATCACATTTGGCCCACCTAGAACTTTTTTGACCATCCCTTGGACAAATCCACTGTTGGCCCTTCTGGAAAACATTCTTCCGACGCCCATGACAGAGTGCATCAAAAGATGTACTTGAACACTGTTGTGTGAAAAGGATTCTCTAAGGAGGTGTAATTCTGTATATATGGCTTCTGAGATGACTATAATCTAAAACTCATTGCAGAGAAAACGAGATAAAAGTTGTTGATTGACCCCAATTGTTTTATTCCACTGCTAAAAAACATTCTACACAAAAATCTTAAAAAGTATCCCTGCTGAAGAGAAAAACCATAAAATTGTCCTAAACACGTACCTTTCACTGACTGTTTTTAAAGGTTGTAAATTAGCCTTTCTGACCGGTTCTTTCAAATTTTGTTAGTTATCGATATTTTGTCTACAGTCACAACACGTGGGATTCACCAACACGTTTGTTTAAATATTTATGAAGATCTGGCCACTGCAAAGTATGATTGCATGAAGTGTTATCGCAGCATTAGCTTCAATGCGAAGCCATCACAGAATTCTTGAATATCAGAACATAAAACAAAAGCAAAATACTTCGCACAAATATACTGTACAATACTTGGTTTGATAAGTTTGAAATGAACGGTTTTATTGACTACGCTCCTGTTATCATAACCAACCTCCTCAAAACATGCTTGAAAAAGTGTGCAGCAACTTAAATGTGCGAGAGCCACTGCCCGCAGTTACCATACCCGGAAGGTATTTATCTTTACAGACAATGGTGGAAACGGTTGGAGGGGTGAGACTGAAATTAGTAGGAGACGATCTGTCGCTTTTCGTGTGTTGCCAGGCATCAAAACGTGGAGCAAAAGTACCACTGAGTGAAATACAGTGCAACATCTGCAAACTGCCAATGCCGATTAAAAAATTTAATAAACTGTACAATTCTGAGGCAAATAAAATTTTGGTGGTTAATAATGCGCTTCATTGCGTGGTATGCTACCCTTCGCAAGAAAAACAATCAACAAATTTGTTTACTTGAACGTATGTGCTTGCTTTTAGGCCTGTATACTTCACCGTAGTTCTCGGTGATCACAACCAATATGTGGAAGAAGGAACGGAACAAGTAATAAAACCAGCCAGAGTCCTAGCTCACCCGCTCTATAATCCAACAACAAAGGACAATGACGTCATGCTTATAAAACTTATGGTGAGTTTCAAAAAACTGGTTTGAGAATTTGTTACCCAGGAAGGAAATATTTTACCACTTGAATATACAGTACAAAACACATGTTTATACAGTTTATGAGAAAACTGAACTGAGTACTTTCGGCGTTTCTTGTTTGTTTTATTAATGCTGATAAGGACAGTGCTCAGGTAACGCTATAAGCAACATCTGGCTAAGTCAGTTTTCAACTAAATTTCAAACAGACTTAAAATACACTTATTGATCTGATTCCTTCAGTAGATGATTTTTCGAAGCGTTCTGTCGTGCGATCCTATCAAAGTGCAGTGTGCATAGGTTTTGTATTTTTTGCGTAAGGAGGGTTACTGTCAAGATGGCAGTGGGTTCCTATAACGTGTGATACTGTAGCTGTTGCACAACATTTGGTATCCACTGCCATTATGTTTGATGGATAAGCAAGCTTCATAACTGTGTCCCAAGAGGGAATTTGTCGATAAGACAAACTGAGACAAAGCGGGTAGTTAATAGTTAACACGGGTTGCATTGTAAAAGGAATTTTGCCGTTTTGCCAGGAGTCACCTTGAGTGCCTCCCACCGAAAATACCTTTAAAAAATAAAAAATATTTCAAAATACCTCAAGTTTGCTTGTTAGGGTCAAATGAGCTGAAAATAATTGCTGAGTTATTGAAAAATGCGCCTGTGCTCCTAAAACGTTATTTGCCATTTTGGCTGGTGTTACCTATAGACTCAGGTTTTAAGGGTTACCTGAGCAGGAGAAATTGTATCATTTAAAATACAATCAAATGTAAAAGACCATGCCATAAACTAAGTCATCAATAAATATGTTCATGAAACAATGCTGTTCTGAGCGGACAATTCTTCGCTACCTGTCTCACAAACAAGGCATTTTTTGCGTTTTAAGGTTCCTGCGGTCTTAAATCAATACGTGCAGACGATCAGCTTACCTCCAGCCTACAGAGAACCTACAGCTGGAAGATACTGCTCTGTTTGTGGATGGGGTAACACGGCAATAATTGGAGGTAAACTACACAGACCTCTGGCTTGGGGAAATTTTGAAAAATGGTGCATTGCAACCAAGCCACAATCTCCCATAGTACAGTTAAGGCCTGGCTGCTCCCCTTTCACCTACAAATTGTAAAGTCACATCTTGTAAATTTCAAACTCCCTAAGGCCGTCTGGCATGCCTAGAGTTACTTGAATGTGTTCATACCTTATTTCTCACCCATTTTAACGGAAACATTTTAAAGCATCGACTGTTATGAAAATCAAAACCACCCATACCTGCACATTCCTTGTCACATGTTCTCTTTTCCCCACAGCCTCTTACTCAGATGTTCTGCGCTGCGTGGAAGCCCCGATTGTCGATCAAGTCACGTGCAACGCACCGTCGTCTTACACAGGAATCATCACCGACAATATGCTGTGCATTGGGTACCCGGATGGTGGAAAAGATGCTTGCGATGTAAGTTGCTCTGCCACACCAGTAGAGCATTCAACAAAAATGGAATTGAAAAAAAAGGAGAAAAATCTTCTATCTACGAAATTAATGTTGGCTAACAAAACACTTTTGGAAAAGTAATTGCTTTTCACGCTCCTCATTCGTATCGGTTTGTGTGAACCCAATTAAATACTTTTCCCTCTAACGCAGGGAGATTCTGGAGGTCCTTCGGTTTGTGACGGAGTTCTCGAAGGTGTAGTATCTTGGGGCTACGGCTGCGCTTATCCTGGCTTTCCAGGCGTGAACGCAAAAGTTTCCTATTTTGTAGACTGGATCGAAATGACGTTGGCGTATAACTGACTGTAACAGGCGTGTAACCTGGTCGCTAAGCGCGTTTTGTTTTTTCAACATTAGAGTACAAGCCCTATTTTCTAAAAAAATAATCGATCTATACAATCGAAGAGGAAAAGCTATTTATTTATATGACTAGTATCAAAAAATTTTAGGTCTCCTTCAAACTCCCTAACAACGAACTGTAACGAAATCAGCGATTTGGAGTGTAATGCCTACTAATAGGCAAAGTGTCTGCATTTTAGGCAGATTGTGTGCATTAGTGTGTATTTTTCAAAGCAATCTAGTTACTTCGTGAGGTATGGTGACGTTTTGTTGACAATAGAAAGTAATTGTAAAAACGTTCTGCCTTTCTTGTCGGGAAATCTCTGAGTTGTTAAGCTGCATAAGATTTGTTGGAGGGCTCACTTGACATTAACAGGTCACAACATTTCAATATTTAGACCAGTCTTGCTTGTCACGGCGAATCCAAGTTGATGATGCTTCATGACATGGAACCAGGGGTGGATGGATCTAGGGGGGCAATCGCCCCCCTCTAAAACCTACAAAAGTAACTTTATTCACCATCATTTTTTACAATGCGGAAAACAGTATTCGCGATAGAAAGCCAGTTTTTCGTCCATTGTTTTGTCACAGCACTAGCAGTGTTATGACGTATCGTATAGTTCATCCCTCTTACAGTAGCGAAACCATTATGAGATTTGATTACCAAATATTACTGAAATCGCCCCCCAAACTAAACTTACTGGCTGGATCCGCCACTGCATGGATCGCACTGGTTGTTGAAAGCAAGCACGTATGTGTAGCGTTCTGCAACCGGGACCTGTCCAGGGGGTTTGTATTCGGAGTTGCAGCCTCAGTTTCGCTTTACTATATTGCCCGGTTTTGATCGGATCATATTTGGTGTGGTACAGTACGTCTTCTTACAGAAGTGTTCATAAAACTTGTGATTTGTGCGTTAGCACTAAATTGTGTTCGTGGTGGCAAATAGTGTTCAGACCGAAGTAGCAAACCTGATTACAGGAAGGATTGATAGATTGCTTGCAATAGGGCCAATGTTAATTAGTAACTTTTTTTTCATTGTGAAACAGTTTCAAATCACACAGATGGGAGACGTCGCGCAAACAAAAACCTGGCATAAAATGCGCAGCGAAATGCGACGTCTGACGTCAAGTTAAGGGCACCATCTGCAAACTTTAAGGCGAATAGACTCAAAGAATCAAGGTTAATAAAATGCGAGTAAACTCCCTGGCAGGAGTCCGAAAACTACTGCCAACGATTTCTAGAGAACGTTGTTTACCTGCATGCGAGTTTCAGAGTAAAAATACAAGCTTTTAATCTCTCGACCGGAAATCTTGGAGACGAACTACTCAACCCTTTTAAAAGGTCCGTTGGGCAGACGGTCTGAGTTTCTGCCAGCACCATGCTGCCAACTGCTGATAAATACCTCAAGTTTGCTTCGATGTAAACGGTTTATGACCGGTGTTCTCAACCTTTTCAAACATGTGGCCCAACTAATAAACAAAAAGAGGGTCCGTGGCCCACCGACTGTGCAACTTCTCTGATGCGACAACTGCACGTGCAGAGTAGAATAAAAACAACCAATAAACAACTTTTAATAACGCAACGTGCGCTACAATCAATGCGAAGGCTGAGTCTGTTGTTAGAAAGCATAGATACTGGAAGCTCAATACTGTACATCAGGGATGGGGAACCTATTTACTATTACGGGTCGCATGAAATGTGGAATATCATTGGCGGGCCGCAAAAATTAACTAATTTTATCTTGATATTCTACTATTGCGATCGGAAATCCCGAGCAGCATGTGCGCAAAGCTTCGCACTGTGGCAGCAAGCAACAATAGAGATCATGCTCGCAATATCTATTATTATTGCTTGCTCGCGCTACATATATTATGGTGTTATTCTTCACGCACATCCTGTTCGTGGTGAATCACACAATCAACGCAACACCACCGGAGAGGTTGCAACAACATCTCCTCCTTTTTACAACGAACCGCACCGATCGCACGTTCTTTGTGTGAAGGCTGAACTCCGCATGTCCTTCACACCCTGGTCACAGCATCATTTTATTGCGATCGGAAATCCCGAGCAGCATGTGCGCAAAGCTTCGCACTGTGGCAGAAAGCAACAATGGAGATCATGCTCGCAATCTCTCTTACTGTTGCTTGCTCGCGCTTCATATATTATGGTGTTATTCTTCACGCACATCCTGTTTGTGGTGAATCACACAATCAACGCAACACCACCGGAGAGGTTGCAACACTACCTTTATCTTCCAAAGGAAAATAAGGAGCGAAAACCATGTCACGGAACGATGGAGGCTTCTTTTGACTTGCTGTCTACGTGTCTACTTATCAAGAAGTTTCATTGTGATGCGACGTTGTGTTCTAACTTGGGAAACGAAAAGTCTAATGCGGGCCATATTAAATGTTCGCGCGGACCTCAGGCTCCCCACCCTACTAAACATGATAACGCACAAATCAAGTCACCTTCCATGTTAAGCCTTCGTCTATATTTCGTGTTCATGGCAACAAGAACCGCATGTCTGCCTCTAAATGCCTTGAGCAACTGCATTGTGCACAACGGCAAACTATGTGGAAATTTCCACGTCGCAATAATTTCAAACACATAATGACGAAAGAGCGTATTCACGTTTGTAGCTCAAAAGCTGCCTACGTTTTCGATTAAAAGGTGCAACTAGCAAAACGTACTCAATTTCGTTAATACCAGGCCGTGGCCCGTCAAAAATGTTTGTCCACAGGTTGATAAACCCTGGCTTATGATATTCCTTGGCAACGTTTAATTTTTACCGGGCGTACATTAAACCAAGAACCCTGCTGATCTAAACACACCAATGACAGAAATCACCTGCGATCCACCCAGCATTTTGAGCAACTATGTGGATCATCGAGCAAGTTTCAACGCACGTGCTAACATACTCTTGCTTCATCACATTGTCCGATATATGGATTCAAATCTGTCTGTTCATTCCAAACTTTCACAGAAGACTTTGCACTCTGCCGAGGAGCACTTAACCAGACAACCCAGGTTATTTGGTGGCATGGGCGTCGGAAGAGTGTGACAGGAGGGAAAAGCCCTCCCATTTGACATTTTCCTATTAAATCTTTAGCAAAAAAAGGTTGTTTTCTAAGTTTGTGGATAAATAGAAATTTCACCATTTTTGTCCACCTCCCAGGAAAAATTGTTGGCTATCCCTGGAAAAATCGACCATTGTTCCCCCTGGAAAAAATCCTTACGGCGTCCATGTTTGGTGCATCGACATTCACGCATATCGGTCGCAATGATTTACATTAGTAACCTCAGACTCAGTGACTTCGTACAGAAGTATTCGCCTATAGCGACTTCGGCTATAACGACAGTTCGCCTACAACGACGCTTTTTTGCCGGTCCCAGCAAAGTTCTATCTTTTACGTGCATTACAGTTCGGCTCTAACGATTTCGGCTATATCGTCGCTTCGCCTATAGCGACGCTTTTTGTGGGTCCCGCAAAATATTTTGCTCGTTTGTAACGACAGTTGCAAGTTAGTTTTCTTTACAGTTTGAAGTGTGAGCTCGGCTATGCGGAGGCACCACACAAATCATTTATGACGGCATATGAACGCAGTTAAGCCGCCGATCATTGAGGCGTGACAGGTTTGACTGAAGCGTGTGCGGCCCGGTTGTGTTCGCACACTCTCAACGCTTGGTTGGTCTTTCCTTTTCTCCTTTGGTTCGACCGTTCTTACCTGCATGTAGCTGCTACACGACGTGAGAATGGCCTCAAGGATTGCGCCATCAGGAGCAATGGAGGCAAATCGTTACATGAGTTTTACTGCACAGTAGTATTGGGGATTGTTGCTACTGCAGTCAGTTTGATAGATCTTGGTGGACTGCGTGAAGTGTCAAATAAAAGTAGCAGTATCCCTCTATGGAAACAGTATGACGTCGTTGTTTCGCTCAATAGCGAAAATGACACGAAACTGGCAAAACTTCTAAACGACTTCGATATTCCAACAACGACGTTGACTGCGCTTTCGAAAATAAAGACAAAATAATTTCTAACTTTTTCTTATCAGAGTCCAAGCGAAAATACGATACATTAAGCGGCAATCCTAATCAAGGAATACTTTTAACCCTTGACAGGCTTTGACATTCAATTAAAAAAACATTTTAGGAACGATTTATTTTAGTACGGCTACTGTACAAAGACAATTCACCTATAACGACACTTTTTCTTCGGTCGCATGACATGACGTTACAGGGCAGGGGTGACCAACCAGTCAGAGACCAAGAGCCACGTTTCTTATTTGAAAGCAAAGTCTTGACAGTGCTGAAAAAAATTGATGAAAACATATCACATCAAGATATTGATGTAGTTCATAGACTAGGTAAATCAAAAAAAAACAAAACCCCCAACATCATTGTCAGATTTA
>Ga0210059_1017541_pt1 | contig 10185 bp, 6 predicted proteins | sample Ectturendosymbi2_FD_188042 | JGI IMG/M metagenome (GOLD analysis project Ga0210059, IMG submission 188042) | Ecteinascidia turbinata endosymbiont from Florida, USA - Sample 2 (SPAdes) (version 2) | ecosystem: Host-associated > Tunicates > Ascidians > Unclassified | place: Key West, Florida...
GTATATACCCAATTCCTGTTTAAACACAACAATAGTTCCCATATGCAAAAACAAGAATGGGAATATGTCTGACACTTCAAATTACAGACCAGTCGCGGTAGCCACAGTGGTGTCACAGCTGCTTGAGCACTTCATTTTATCTAACATCTCTCCTTTCCTTGGTACCACAGGCAATCAGTTTGGTTTATGGCTGGTCATAGTACTGATCAATGTACATTTTTGTTAAAGCAAGCTGCCTCATACTTTGTAACCTATCGAAGTATAATTGGATAAACTTCTCAAGCAAACAAAAAAGTTTTTAATTTACAAAATCATCCAGCGGGCCGGATTCAACCTCGCAACGGGCCGATTTTGGCCCGCGGGCCGTATGTTTGACATCCCTGGTTTAGTGCTAGCAATGTTATGACTGTTGGGCCAATTTTAATAACTTCAAAATAGCTGAAGTTTTCCTCTTGAAAAAATGGTGTTTGACCGATTGGGTATTTTCCGATAGCTATATCAGTGTTGGTTGCTTTCGACCACTATCAGTATAATAAAATTTATTATTGCATACTATATTTATTGAAGCTACAACAACTGATATTGATATGATTTTGCAAGTTTAGTTGCAAATCTGAAATAATAATTGTTTTGTTGCGACTTCCGACGTGTACTGTTTTGCCCATTACTAGAAGATTGCGCATCAAGTAGGCTAGGCGAGTAGGCGTGGGAAGGCAAGAAACGTGGTCTTGCAGTACAGTACTTACTTAGTTTGGTAAGTGCTCTGTCCAATATGCATATAGTGTTTACCTTTATGATGTTCCCAGGTTTGACTGACTCTACTGTAGCTTTTAATGTACTTACCAAATATATCATGGCTAAGGTTAAATTACCAAATTCTTTAAAAGTTTTAAGCATACGAAATGAATTTGCTTCTGAGTTAACGTCAACACCAAAGGCTGATTTATTTTGCAGTTTCAAACGCAGGAAGTTGATAAGCCGAAATAAAGTTAAATTTGTAAATTTTAAAGTCAAAATTTCAAGTTTTTCGGTCAAAAGATCGGTAGTCCTATAATCTTCGTGAGAACCGCAATGCTTGACGCCCAACCAGTCACAATCTCAGTGGTTTTGGATATTTGGTGCAGTGAAGCGTTTCACAGAACCACGTTACAGTAGTTTGACTGATGCGTGACTAGTCCGACATGTGTTTATAACCTTTGTTACGAACCATGGAGTCGAAAGTGCATCAAATGCTTTGATTCCAAAGTAACAAATATTGATTTTTTGGAATCAATTAAACATTTGAGTATGTTTTAACCTGCAGAAATCTCTTCTCTGGAAACTGAAATCACCCCCCAAATCTCGTAAATCACAAAATCACCCCCACAACGCATGAAATCGCCCCGCACGTTGAAGACCACTGATGTAAATGAACTTGTATTTTCCACACATTCACCATCGAGAGCCGTATTCTCACGTTTCGGTTAACTTAGCAACTCACAGTATCACAATAGTACTTTGTGGAATACGGATTGAAGACTGTTCTTTTTAAGTATCTTGTCAAGTCAATTCAAAATCAGGCATGATCGACCAGACGACCAACTGACACTCAGCGATCGAACAGTCGCTGTTGGCCATCCCTGGTTCATAACAACAGTTGCAAGTTTTCTTTCCAGTTTGATGTTAGCTGGGCTGTGAAGGTGTTAACACCGGTAAGTAATGCAGTTAAGCGGGGAATCGTTAAGCCGTGGCCAGCCCATTTACTATGGTACTGTTTGGTTCAATTCTTCTAAGTCATTCAAAAACGACAAACGACAAAGTTGTCAGTTTCCTTAATTTATGAAATATTAAGGCAGCAGTGGTGTAGGAGGCGGGGGTGGAAGTACACCCCCAAGTTTTGATTTGTTCAAAATCCGGACAAAATCCCTGAAAATTTGGGCAAAATCTCTGAAAATTTGGGCAAAATCCCTGAAAATCCGAGCAAAATCTCTAATTATTTAGGCAAAATCCCTGAAAATTTGGGCAACAATGGCGCCCAACGTTGTCTGACTTTGAAAAATGGCGCCCAAGATTATGGAAGGAAAGCAAGTGAAGACCATTTTTGGAGGTCACACTCATGGATGTGGAAGCGGAAGCTGGAAGGGGTGGAAGCGGTCGTTTTTCTGTGGAAGCGGAAGCGCGAAAATCCTACCGCTTCCGCATAGGCAGTGGCGTAGCTAAGAGGGGGCGGTCCGCCCCTGGCGGAACTTTTATGGGGGCGGAACTATGGGCTATGGTGCTGCAGGCTATAAACCTGCAAAGGCTGTATTGAAATAAAAGTGGTTTTAATGTCGGGACACTGCTCGCAGTTGAAGGACGCTTCTGATTTCGAGTAATTTAAACTATGGCATGTGTGTTGCGATTGCTATCTTAGCCACAACAATAAACAATCGTATATCAAAGATGTTGTATCAATAGGTTTTTTTACATGAAGCTGCAACGCGCTTATCAACTCACTTGATGTCAAATTTTACTGATTCACTTCACGGTTGATTGATCGAGTGTCGGGTCGTTGATGACGTTTGATCGTAGTCCTTATATGGCGTTATAGAACTTAGTAAGAGCATGATGGATGACTGTGGGCAAACGTGTGGCTGTGGTGAGCTCTAAGCTTTTGTAAAAGCTCTAAGTTTTGTACTTGCGAGTAAAATCGCATTGTTGGGTCTAAAAAACATATCTGTATAAATCTAATAAATATGTAGTTGGATTTGTGCTCATCAAAATGGATTTCCGTGTGTGTGTAAAAATATAATCTAGCTCAGTATTCTTCAACAGGGGTTCCGTGGAACCCTAGTGTTCCGCAAAACATGTACCGTATTTTCGGGACCATAAGGCCCACCAGATTATAAAGCACATTAAATGAAGCAAAACTGAGATAAGCCAAACTGTGTTCAACTCTTTACCAATAACTACCGAGTGCCTGAATCGCCACTGGGAGTTTAATCTGTCACATATGCCTAATCCTCTAGACACGAATAGAATAAAATGAAAATTGTGCGCATGTTTGATTCGGCGTGCGCCAATGTAGCCAGGAGCCTCCGCAGTGTAATGCGATCTGTGGTGGGCTATGTGCTAGCTACTCTCGGATGTTGCTCATTGCAATTGTTGTTGGTTTATTACTAAACACAGTGATATGTTTACAAAAAATCATAACTAACAATCAAAGAAATAGCACCGTTTACCACACAAAATTGGTTCTAGATGAGAAAGCACAACCAGATTCATACATTAGGCGCACCACATTATAAGGCGCACTTTCGATTTTTGAGAAAATTAAAGGATTTTAAGTGAACCTTATGGTCCAAAAAATACGGTAGTGGGGTTACGTGAGTTTTAAGGGTTCCGTGAGGGTTCCTCGTTTTTTTAGGGGAAATGATTTCTTGCTCAGTATGTTGATGCGTCATTGTGAAAATTTTTAGATCACCGTGTTGCATTCAGATTCCAAGTAGGCTAGTTAGTTGTACACGAGGTTGAGCGCAGTTGATAGCCGGAAAATAAATATTGATAGTTTTTGCGTCGCTTGTTGTTCATTGTTGTGCAATTAAAGGACGTTGTCGTTGCATCATAGTTATTCGATGTGGCCGAAGTACAGTTCACAGTATAGAAAGAAGACCCCTTGAAGTTTTGCAGTTTATTCAAAACTATAACCTTGGGAACTCCGTTCCAAATATAGTAATAATGCGGCGGATTTTCGTCACAATTGCCGTTAGTGTTGTTACCTGTGAGGGGAGTTTTTCGAAACTAAAACTGATCAAGAATTACTTAAGATCTAGTATGAGCGCCTTGCGGTTGAGAAATCTGGATACACTGTCTATAGAGCAAAAATTGACAGATGAAATAAATTTTGACATTGCCATCGAAGAATTTGCCAACAAATAGGGAAGAAAAGTTAGTGTGTAGAAAATTGTAATTTTCGTTTCAGAAACAAAGATGGTCCTAATCTTTTACAATTTTTTTTCCCTATATGTCATTTTTGCTTTTTGTTTAACTGTTACTTAGAATGTTTGAGTTTTTGGTGTGTACTTAAACCATACCCTATTTGTTCATGTGAGAGCACTGCAATATTATAATGGTGCACAACTAGTTAAAACATATACAAAGTTTTAAGAGCCAGCAATATGTATTTTTATGGGCTTGGGGGTGGCAAACTCAAGGACCGCCCCGGGCACCCCACACTCTAGCTACATCATTGCACATAGGTTATTTGACTTGGAGAGCAACTTTGCGAAAAGGTTTTGTCCGTTTCCCAATGTGGATTTTAGCAGTGAAGTTGCACTATAAGTCTGAATGAATGTGCGATAGCAGTAGCGCGAGAGAACGAGATAAAGCATAACTAGCACCCATTGCATTCTTAATAGAAGGCCAAGTCATCGTGCAACTTACCGATTTTATCGGAGGCTGACTTTTCAAACCTAGCTGCTGTCTACTACAATGGTAATAGTTTGAAAGCACAGCAATCTCCCGGTTATGTTCGCAACCTGAGCTGTTTGTGCGAACTTAGCAGTTGTGCTTTTAACTGCCTTAGCAAACAGATGTTGATCATTAGGGCTTATGTTTTGAGACTGATTGATGCTTTGACTGAAGCTAACTATTCTTTTCAGCAAGGCAAATAGTATTCACTTACATTATGCTATTCATTTCACAAACTATATTAGGCAAAGCCAAGTGTTTAATTGGGTCATTTTGAGTCAAACCATCCAACTGATCCAAGTTAACGAAATATTGCATGACAGTGCGGAGTGAAGCTGCTGTAGGAAAGTCTGTGTGAAGCGGAAGTTATGTGCAAACGTTATTTGCCCTAATGTCTGAAGACACACACACAAAAAAAAGTTAGTGCGTCTGTCTGTGGATTAACAGAGCTGGTTAGGAAGGTATTTCTTCGGATTGATAACATGCATCGAGCAAACTGCCCCTTCCACCTTTACTAAACATTTTGAAAGCAAACGAACTTGCTGAACAATTATATCAAATAGTGAACTTTAGCAATATAATGTTTCGTGTTTAACATTTTTATGACCAGTTGTTACGTTTGATTTGCTGTTAATACCAATAAATTGCTGAAAAAGTTGAATCCAGATTTTTTCATAACTTTGTGCGAACTTAACTGGGATGCGAACTTAACTTAGATATTGCTGAACATATATGTTTGCCAACTCAGTCTAAACAGCTTTTCGCATTTTACTGAAGATGTAACAAGTTTGTCCAAAATTTGCGTTCTAGAATTTTGCTCAAATCATTATTATGGCATAATAATGTATGACAATCAAAGCGCTTTGAAGAAACCTTAAACGGTTACGGTACGCTATGCAATTTAGCTTGATATTTGTTAGGCTAAGCCGAGTGTCTTAACCTTTTTCTACCTCAGCATCCCTTTTGGCCATGCCTAAGCAGTTCAACACCCCTACCATTGGCTAATACCTGGTTACTATAAGGATAAAGTAAAGACAAACGTATTCCTTTTCCCTTTTGCCGCCACATATGTGTCCTTCCCCAGCACCCCTTGAAATTGATTTCAGCACCCTCTGGGAGCGCACCCCATGTTAGAAATTGATTTCAGCACCCCCTGGGGGGGCATCCCAAGAAAGAAACCATGGGCTAATGTCAGGTTGTTGTAGGTGCTGTTTGTATTGATATGTGTTGAAGACAGTTTTCTGGGTTGTGTTTTTTGGAAGAACAGAGTAGCAGTACCGTGCTGAGTGCTGACAGATACTAACTTATGCGATCATTTTAACTAGTAATGTGCCCTTGTAAATCATAAGCTGCTGGTTTTGATAGTCATGCTTGTCAGCATGTTCATAAATGAGATAGAGCCCAGGCTCTGTTAGAGTCCAGGTTCTGTTGGAAGCGGAAACGCTGGAAGCGGGAGCGATAGGTGTGGAATTTGAAGCGGTTGACAAAATAGCCGCTTCCACATCCCTGGTCACACCACAAAACGGTCGGCGAAACTTGCACAACTTTTTCGGCAAGTTTGAGAAAATTTGGGCAAAAATCATTTGCACCCCAAAAATGTGCTTGCTCCTACACCTATGAAAGGCAGTCATCAAAGAGGTCTACAATTTTCACGCGTATTGAATAGCCTAAACACATGGAAAACCAGTAAAGGAATGTTTTGAGTGTTTTGATATTCAAGCGCCAGACCCCGGTCATTTGCCCAATGGTTAATCCGTCCCTGCACTTAACAGTGAATTTCACGAACTGGCTTAAACGATGATGATGAGATTTCTCTCCGCAACAATAGATTTGCTACTTCTAGTGCTATGATCCATCAAATACGAAAACGGTGTCTCACGCACGAGTAGCCTACTTACAATGCATCTTGGAAAATTAACAGATGAGAGCAAACTTCGGATAATGTGGATCTTCGGATGAATTTTGTAGGATGTATGATATTCTACGGTTTTCCAAAAAATATCCTTTGTTGACCCAGATTTTTCAATCTAAATCTTCTATTCGTAAAAAAATTATATTTTTTACCCCTCACAATCCGAATTTTCACGTCTGTTTCTCGTCCGCCAGTGCTAGTCCCATCACAACAGTTTTTGGAGGGTGTTAGTGACCGTGAGTATTTTTGCCAAATGAATAAATAAAGTAGAAAAGGCAATCCCAACGCTATGGCAATGTGATTTTTATAGACTTTGAACACAGTACAACAATGAATTTTCAATTTAGAGAAATAGCTGTTCTAATGATAAAATATAACTGTTTGGGCGGTTTGCAGGCCCAGCAACCTACCGTTAACAACTGTTTTGTGCCTCACGGCTTTGTCTTCCAACGATGATCGGATAGTGTTTTTATTGCTATCTGATCCTATCCTGTTTTTGAAATATGATATCCGATCCGAATCCTGTCTTGGTAAAATCATACTATCAAGTCGCACCATCCGTATTCAAAAACAATCCAAAAGTGTATTATGATGCACTGCATACATTTTTGTGTGGTGTATATTTTGCCTTGTGATGCAAAATAACTGCTGAAATTATTTTGCCTTTACCTGAACACAAGTCACACGACAGGTTTGGAACGCGTGTCTTACTAGTTGACCGCGACATCTGTAACAGCTCAGTCCAGCATTCATGGAAAAGTGTTGTCATATGGCTTCAGGGCTGGCAAGCTGTTATGCTTGCATTACGTGAACTGTAGGCTAAAGCACTCTAAACCCTGATCCCAAGCCTAAAATCTGACCCTAACTCTTGACCAAAGGCTTTCTGACCCTAAACCCTAACCATTAACTTTTGAACCAACCAATTGTCTCTTGGCGTATCCTACTTGTCTCATGACCATTTCAACCAGTTGTGTTCAACTGAAGGCAAAATAGTCCCAATACAGTCTTATGTAGCATAATAGACTCCACAAATACATTCTGCCCTGTCATGCCTATAAGCAGTCAGTGATGTAGTCGTGACTTTAACCTTGGAGACCGAGACCTGGTTAAAACTTCGAAACCGAGCTTTCATCAAAAACTGCGAGATTCGAGACTTGAAGTTCGAGAGCGAGACTCGAGACTTCAAAATTTGTGCATTTTGCTGAAATTTTTTTAAATGTCATCACTTCCGACTTGAATTTTTTTCAAATTTCTGGCATTTTCCGACATGTTTGGTTGTTTCTTACCTGCAAATACAATAAACATACAATCGTTGAATTATATAAGTTTTTTAAACCATCTCTTTGCAATATAATATTCAAAGTCTCGAGACCTGAAACCATCAAAACCGAGTCTGAGACGAGACCTGGAATCTCGAGACCGAGACTTGAAAAAATGAGACCGAGAACAAGTCTCGAAACTCCATCACTGTAAACAGCAAGCTTGACATATTGCATAACCTAAGTACTTTTCAGAGTCAATTGCATCAAAAAGCAAGCTGGAGTTTTGCAACACCAAGCTTTTTGTTAGTCATTTGTTCAGTAACAATGGTTCCATTTTAACGCCATCCATGATTTCACATTCATAATTTCATTTATTAATCCTACCCATTGCTGCACATTAACTACACCTAACTAGCAGTGCTTGGCTATAAACCAAACAGCTTTTAAACAACAGACTGGCTTAAAAACTAGCTCACAAATTTTGAAATGACTCACTTCAATTTCAGTTTAACTAGTCAATCTCATAAAACAACAGTTTTGCGTATCGTGTTCAAGAACAAAAAAAGCTAACTGGCCTGGTGTCGTCCAACCACCAGTCATGCAAGCTCAGGTAAACTAAGAGTGAAGATAACAGGGCCTAGTGTGGACTACAGATCACATTATTAAAACAGCTAGCCTGCCCTAGCTTTTCCAGACTAGAAATCACAGTAGGCCTACTCTCGCTAAACCTAGTCCAGGTAGCCTACGTAATGTTGCGATCGGAAGACCGAGCGGCAAGTGCGCAAAGCTTCACACTGTCGCACCAAGCAACAATAGAGATCACATGCCATGATCACTCTATTATTGCTTGTTCGCGCCACATAGATATGGGTGTTGTTCTTCGTGCACATCCCGTTCGTGGTGAATCGAACATTCAACGGAACCCCAGTGGAAGGTTGCAACAGTGGCAAACAACTGCCAGGTATAGGCTACTGAAAGAGGGAAGAGCACTATCCATCTAACAACAGCAACAGGCTCTTGTTGACAAACTTGGCACGGTCAATCAGTAGGGCATGGGAGCCGTTGCGACAAGTGGCGGCTCGTGGTGAAATCGGCCGGGAGGGCTCCGAGATTTCATCTCTGGTTGAAAATATGGGATTGTCGCCCTGGTTGTTTTTTATAATTAATGGCGTTTCCAGTCACTCCAGCACTCCTAATCTTATCAAACTCGCAATTTTCAGTTGTCCTTATCAACACATAGAAAACATTCACTTTAGTTTAATGAAACCAAACCCTAAAGCGAAAACACGAACACAAAAGAATTAAACCGGTCCCATCAAAAGTATGACGCATAACTATTGCCATCAAAGCTGCAAAGGCGAGAGTCGAACCCAGCACTACTCGCATACGAAACTTGGAACGTTCCACTCGACTACTAAGGCGCTATTGTTAACAAGACAAACCTTAGCATTTTATTCACACTGTGTCATGGCAGCAGACCTAGGCTGGAACCACTTTCTTTGAGCTGATACTTTAAACATGTTCTTTCAAATGAAGTTTAAATTTTCCAAAAAATTTCGAACAGTTTATGATTTTACACAAGATTTCTCGTTTTTTTGAACTGGATTGTTATGCTTTTCCAGTAAAAGTTTGTATCCTGCATCAGTTACAGCTACAATGTTCACCTTACCAAAAAATTAAAGGTCTACTTGAATGCTTATAGGCTTGCCAGATTTCTCATGCTTCAAAATTTTCATCTTTCAATGTTTTAAACCAGTCATATCTTTTGTTGTCCAAGAATTAGATCCACCAACTACTCCGTACATCTTCAAACGCCAACCCCAGAAAGCTCATCAGCTTAGCCTACTGTTGCAAGCTGCACTGGTGCAGATAAACGAAGGGCTGTATTTTTGCAGCCCGAGATTGGCGACTAGATTTGAATCCAATGCCGCCAATATCGCCAAAGTACTAGTAAATGCATTGTTAAACTTAATTATAAAATTCAATATCCAAGAAATTCAGATAGTAAAAAACAGTCAAGATCATATTTCCTCCGTTTTTTCTTTAAAACTTCATCGTCAAAATATCAAAAACGCTTTGCGATAGGCGGATATACCACCATGTTTTTTGTAGCCAATTGTTTGGTTTCTTTCCTTTAGGGCTGTGCCGAAGACATCCACAAAATCGCCAAATTCATCTGCAAGTGTGCTGAAAACGTCATTGCATAAGCGACATCGTTGGAAAACAGCTAAACATTGGTTTTGTTGGATTCGTAGGAAACGTTGAGCAAAAATGGTGTCGGAAGTACCGAAAATGATTGTGTTGTGAAATTTTCGTAACTAAATCCAAACTTAAGGCGAGTTTGGCCGTTTGGAGGAATCTTTTTTCTTACATTTTTCAGGGAGGGCTGCAGCCCGTCTAGACGAGCCGCCCCTGGTTGCGACTACGCTGTGTTACTGACCTACACCATAGACCGAATTGGAATAATAATGGCACCGGAATCTGAAAAGATGCTTCCGCAGACACTTATTGAAGTGTTGTGCGATGTTCAGCATTTTCCCAGGGTTTGAATCTTCGAAATGTCGAGAAAAGCGTTTCGGATAT
>Ga0210059_1017542_pt1 | contig 10184 bp, 7 predicted proteins | sample Ectturendosymbi2_FD_188042 | JGI IMG/M metagenome (GOLD analysis project Ga0210059, IMG submission 188042) | Ecteinascidia turbinata endosymbiont from Florida, USA - Sample 2 (SPAdes) (version 2) | ecosystem: Host-associated > Tunicates > Ascidians > Unclassified | place: Key West, Florida...
CAGTAGAACTATGGATTTTACTACAATATGTCTTTTTTGCCCATCGCGAGCAACGCCACCTAGTGATACACTCAAAAGCAAATAACTCAGCTGCCCCTTGATGGATTTCAATTATGTTTTTTTTTCAGGCCATTTTACATGTGGGTGCACCTTATATAAAAAAATGAGGCATTTTTGTGACATTGGGTTACACCCCTTGTTGGATTATAATGATTTGACCCTAAAACGGTAATTTTCATGCAGGCCATATTAAATGTTTGTGTGGGCTGCATTTGGCTCGTGGGCAGCAGGTTCCCCACTCCTGCCTTAAAGAAATATGACAGCAAGCCAATTATTTCAGTAAATTAATGTTTTAACCTCTTGAAGTACAGTAATTTTACCTCAAACTGATTTTATCAAAGGGTTTACTGTAATCAAATAATGCAATGCATGTTAACCCTTTACCCGACTGCATCTGTTGTGCCTATTGTTAGAAGTGCCATTTTGAATAAGTCAAACAAAGTTATGTTCAGTCTTCCTCTTTACTTTGAGTGAGTTCTTCTTTTATCCACTGCTTGGCCGTGCTAGATATCGGGGCAGGTGTTGAGCAGCCATCCGGTTGTTTCATCGTCCAGAACCGCCAGGCCATGCAGTCCATGGGGAGGTTGATGGATTGGACATTGGAAGACGACATGGTCGACGGTTTGTTCTTCAGCGCCACACTCACAGGCCGCAGAGGAGGCCATACCCCATTTGTACAAGCAGGAGTGGAGGCGTTATGCCGGACCCAGGCTCTTCTTGGGAGTGTCATTCCGTGTGTGTGTGTATCCGGTGTCTGGAATTAATGTGCAGAGTCTTGTGTAGTTGTCCGCCCACTGCGCCGCACATATGTTGTTGTCAGATAGACTGATGAGTTGCTGTGCAGCAGGTACAAATGGGTGTCTCGGTTTGAGGCGCCGTGCAACAGCACTCGATGGACCGGTGAGTGGAGCAGATGTCCAGGCTCCATGGCACAGCGTCCTAGAGATATTGTGGCTCCACTGCAACAAAGCTCAGCAGGTTGGATGCCTGCGAGGATTGGAAGGTTGTCTGCTGGTGTAGGACGCAGGCATCCAGTCACAATTCGCAAGGCGTCGTTGATGGTGGGGTCAATGAGGTGGGTATGAGCACTGCGGCACCAAACAGGAGAGCAGTACTCTGCAGTCGAATGGACTAGGGCCAGGGTGGCCATTCGCAATGTTGTTGCTCCAGTGCCTCAACCAGAGCCTGCAAGCTGCCTCAGGAGTGCGACATGTGATGTTAGCTTCTTGCGAAGTGACTCAAGGTGTCTGCAATACGTGAGCGACCTGTCCAATGTTACTCCGAGACATTTGGGTTCGGAGCAGAAGGGCAGGGTTTCGTTGTTGAAGGTGACTTCTATTTCACGTTTAGCTTCCTTGTTGTTAAGGTCCAAGGCTGCCGACACCGTTTTTGTGGTGCTGAGCGTTAGCTTTCAAGTCTGGAGGTATTCACCTAGCGTTGTCGTGTCCTTGCTCAGCGCCCCTTCCGAGGCCTGCCAATCTCCATCAGCATGCATGATTTCTAGGTCGTCAGCATATGCATATTTCTGGAGACGGTGGTTGGCAGGTTGGAGATGTATATGTTGAACAGTAGGGGTGCCAGGACAGATCCCTGTGGTACGCTGTTCTTGAGGCATCGTAACCTGCTCCTTTGGCCATTTCCGGTGGTAAGGGTAAAGCTGTGTTGCCAACCATCCACATGATCATGTGGACCATGTGTCTATCAGGCAGCAATCGCAACAGCTTGCAGGTGAGGCCGCGGTGCCATACGGTGTCGTAGGCTGCTGTCAGGTCGACGAACACAGCTCCGGGCTTCTTTTTAGCTGAAAAGCTATCCTTGATGTCCTGTATCAACAGGGTGACCTGGTCTATGGCCGACCTCCCGTGTTGGAAGCCCGCCTACTCCTGAGGGAGCAGTTGGTCGATGGTTGTTTCAACACGAGCATAGATGAGTCTTTTGAGGATTTTAAAGGGAACACAGACCAGAGATATAGAACAATAGCTCTTTCGGTCCCCTAATGGCTTCTCTGGCTTAGGGATCGCAACTACTAGTGCTCTTCTCCATATCTTTGGAATTTTTAGTTGGCGTATACAGGAATTGAGGAAGTCGCAGAACCAAGATTTGAGAGCCGACCTGGCATGGAGTATAAACTCTGGGAAGATGGAATCCAATCCCAGAGACTTTCCTGGCTTCAGGCATCTGAGGACAGCAGCAAACTCTTCCGGCCTGAAGGGTTCGGAGATACTGTGACCCTCAGGTGTTGGAAACATCCATAGGTCGGACAGCTGTTTGTTGTTGAGCCTGGTGGACTCGCAGCTGCCAGTCTTGTGTGCCCTGTTCTTCACAAGCTGCGAGGCAATTGAATTTGCTGAGACAGGGCACAGGCGAGAGGAGCGTCCAGACTTGCCAGTAAGTTTGTTGATTGTTCTCCACGCCTTGCGGCTAGAGTGCGAGAAATCGATGGAGTTGACAGCTTCCTCCCATTGCTCCTGCTTCCTCTGTTGTAGTTGAGAGAGTAGGTACGAGGTGGCTCTGTCAGAGGCAGTCCCCACTGGGGCTCGGATAAAGGAACAATAGAGGGTCTCGCACTCTTTGTCCCAGCATGGCACATAGTTCTTTCGACGGCCATGTGGGATATATTGTTTCGCCGCAGAAAGTAGCCTCTCGCAAGAATCCTGGTATGCCCTCTCAATATCTGGTGTGTCCGGAGGTGGCAATCTCTCAACGGATTCACCTGTGAGAAGGCGCTTCCAATCGGCCTTGTGAAAGTTCCAACGCTTCACCAGATCGCTGTGGGCAGGAGCCAGGACTACAGAAAGTGTGGAAATTGGGAAGGAACTTCCCGGGAAATCGTACATGCTCGCGGGAAATCAATCAGCTGCAAGTCAAGTAAAATCAAATAATATGCCAAGAATTGCAAGAAAACCACAAAACGGACTGTACGAATGTCTTCGCTCAGTCATGGTGGTCCAATACCTGGCCTTGACGCAACAGTTACCTCTACTTAACAATAGTGGTCTCATGTATAGTCGCTGATTGCATGCAGGGTTGCCTATTTGACATTTTTGAAACCAAATTTTGAAATTCAGGATATTTTTGATGCAGTTGGATTTTTTTGAAAATCAAAAATGCCAGTCAAAATCTGGCTTTTTATTTTTCATTTTTTTCAGTCTGAAAGGCTTGGCTCTGGCTAAACATTGTCTGAGCTGCATATTCATTACAAATCTCTTCTGATAGGAGTCTATGACCATGCAGGGTGCAAAGAATATTGCAAAGATTTCACTGTTGCCCTAAAAATTTTCGATGTATTTAATTAGAAACAAATGTACGACAGTGTATTTACGGGGAAAGAAATTGCTTATAAAATCTGAATTGCATTTTATCGATGTTTCTGACGAGTTTTTAAATCTATTTTTGTTTGGTTATGCATGTTTTATTGTATGTGTAGCCTATATGTCTTAGGAATGCTATCTAGTTTATTTTGGCTTTTTTTGAGACAAGGTCTGCCTGGCCGCAACAATCAACGTTTGAAACATGACGCCATTCTGGAATGGCATTACACTTATAGCTAGAGCTTAATTTTTTTGAATGAGAATAAAATTGCTACAGCATACATTACAGGATGCCGATACCAAAACCAACATTTTTAAACGGGATTTTTTTGTGTTTATTCCAGAAAATTGGTAAGTATTTATTACGAACATAAAGTAGTCACAGACAGTCGATACTAATTCTTGAAGCTGACTTTTGCATCTTTGGCTTTGTATATGATGAAGCAATAAGTATAATCCAATGTAGGCAGCACAAAAATCCTAATAATTAGGGCTGCAGTATTTGCTGAAGACAATGCTGCAGGCCTTCTGTTGCAGAAAGTAACACAATATGCACAAAAAGCTTTAACGGGATAAAGTTTATAGCAAAAATGTTCAACTCATGCCCAAACTAGCGTCCACTCACAACAAGCTCACTCTGGTAACTGCGAACTTGCACTCAAAAAGATACATTCATGCGTAGAATGTTCACTCAACACAAACTTTTAACACCGTCTGAATATCGTTCTACAGGTCGGATCGGTTAAACCAATTTCGGCACCACCGAACTGGCCGCAACAATCAACGTTTGAAACACGATGCCACAATTACTTGAAATGCTGCACCACTAGCAAATTAAAACCTCTTTTCCGAAAGTCGCATGTGGCTCCCAAGCACCTTATGTGCGGCTCTCAGCAGTCTTCCAATAAAACTAGTAGCGCAACCAGCCCAAAAATTGGGTGGTGAGACTGTTAACACTATTTTGTTTGGGATACCGCCTATCAAAGCACAAAATGACTATATGTTCTAAAATTAGGAGAGAATGGCCCCATTCCCCCCTTGGTTACGTCTATGAATAAAACCTCTAATATTTTGTGTAACAGACTTCGTTCTGCATTAAAACAAAACATGTGAATGGACTTGCGTTAAACTTTTTGGTGCGACTCTCTCACAAAATTGTAGATCTAGATTTGGCTCCCTTCAGTGAAAAGGTTGAGAACCACTGGCTTATACTGTGCAGGAGCTGCAGGCATGCCATGATTACGCAACTTGAGAGTGGAAATTGCTCGACCCTGGTGTGCGAGTTACGTACAATCTTGCCGTAACACATTCGTTGAAGATTATTAAAATTTATTATCTGTAGGATGTCTTTAGTTTGGTGTCTAGAAGTCTCTTAACACTTTATGAGCTGGCGTATGATATATTTGTACTTCGATTTCGGCCTAAAAAACAGCAGTTTTCGGTTGCCTTACCAACGCCCTAGCTCCTCCACCGATTGCACTAGTGAACTGCTCAATGGCTCAAACGGATCAGCCAGTCTTCTAGATTGCACTCGAAAAAAAAATTTTTGTTGGGGTTGCGGATTTTTTGTGAGCAACGTCATAAGTGAAGTAGTTTTGGGGTCATTTTAGCTCATATTGCCTGGCCTAGGGCCCAACCGCTAGGCCAAAGTGTTTTGCTGAAGTTTTCAAGTTTTCATTGGAAACTAGGCTCGAGTCCGAGTCTTTTGAGCCTTTGATCAACTTTCTAGCGTTTCTGGTTCAAAAGTTATGATCTAAAATAAACAAATGAATTAATTATCTAATTAGTCAAATATTTTTACTAGTTTAGATCATAACTTTTGAACCCGAAACCCCAGCAGGTCATCCAAAGTTTCAAAAGACTCGGATTGTAGCCTAGTTTCCAGTAAAAACTTTAGCAAAATACTACCACATAATGGTTGGCGCCCAGGGCCAGGCAAAGTGGGCCAAGGTGGCCTAAAAGTCCTCCACTTATGGCGTCACTGATAAAAAACCCGCACCCCCCAAGCAAAAAATTTTTATTCGAGTGCAGACTAGAAGACTTGCCGCGTCTTTTGACGCTTCCACCAGGTCCGTAACCGGTACAGGAGCGGAGATATTCCCATGCAAAGCCATGTGCATTTAGGCGGGTTATTTTGCAAAAATCCTCAAAAGCAGCCGGACGCCAAAATGTTAATGGTCTACAAACTACGATTGGGCTGGTCGTTAGAAACCGTGTTACGATTTTCCATATGCCGGCGATTGTTGCGAAGCTTTATGTAAGTAGTCCATATTACTTAAATTAATTATCTAAGACTCTAACGTAGTAAAACAATTCCTCATAGATTGAATAGTGCCCACAAAACACAAATTGTAGACGTGGGTTAAGGAAGGATTAGGCACGAGAATTTGCCACTTCCATCGGTTTTGCACTCATTCAGTATCTCGTTTTTGCGTGCCGAATGGTAGCATGGTACACCGAGGCGATTGAACTGTTCACACGTTGAATGTGAACCGATGCTAGTAGGCTGAATCAATCCAAGTTGATCTATGTGTAGTGTGTACGCAGTGATAGTTAAGGCTCTTGAGTGCAACAAAAAAAAAAAAAAAATTTCTTTTGCGACATCATAAAGGGACGATCGTCTTCAACTTGCTGCCCACGGGAAGTTTCACAAAGGTTCCTGGGAAATTTACATTTTTCAAGCCCTGGCAGGAACCTTGAATCTTGGTGGTGTTATGAGGGAGGGCTGATGTTGTGACCGCGGGAACTTTCCTCGGACACGTCTATCTGGCAGTCGGCTGTCCTAGCCGAAACTCGCGAAGGCCAGGTCTGGGTTGGTGCCGACGTTCCAATCTGCAAAAGAAGAAACTGGCTGTTTACTTTGGGTTGTACAGCAGACCAAGGTTGTTGGATGTCGCCCAGGAGTCTGGGCTCTCACCGTCCAGGGATGTTGTAACCCCAGTTGACATGCTGGCAATTGAAGTCACCAACGTACAGACTGGGGTGTGGGAACTTCGGGATGGTCGTTGGAGTAAGTCACGAGTGTGGAAGTTTGTAGACGTTGACGATCTTGTAACCTGCGACGTCTACGCACACCAACTCAGTCTCTGATTGATCTGGAGACTGATCGACCAGTGACCATTCCAACCGCTCGTGGACAAATGTGGCAAGGCCGTGATTCCTGCTGAGGATTGACCCAGCTAGTGAGAAGTTGAGAATCACTAGCTTGTCTGCAGTTATGCAGTGGGTCTCCTGTAGGACAATGATTAAAGCCTTGTTCTTATAGGCTAGCTGCTCAATGACGGAGATCTTGTTGTCAGTAAGCCCCTCGGTGTTCAGCTGGATTATGTTGGGTCGTGGGTCATCTTCAGCAGCGTTTCTGCTGCCGCACCCTGAGAAGGGCGTTGTTTGACCCATCCCACGCTTAACACATCCAGCGCAAGTAGCAGTGGTTGCTCTCATGTTGACAGATTTGGTAAGCATTTCAAGAAATGCCGCAACAGGGAGGGCCATGTGAAGGCATCTGTCTTCCTTATGTTCAGTTGTGTGTGACCACATGGCCAGTCTCACTTGTGGTCTGGCAATTTAAAATTTTCATGAATTTCTCTTCAGTAAAACTCCAACATTTCTCAGAAGCACAGTTAGCAGGGATTTCCTATCTGTGTGGTTAACAAGTGAAGTAGGGTCATCCGAGGAATTGTCCTGCCATGCTGTGCCTTCATAACTCTGCAAGGATTCTGACTACACTTACTGATATTCAAGTTTCGAAATACCACAGAGATAAAATGAGAACAGTCAAATTTGCTCACAAAGCATTTTACTATAAGAGATCAATTTCGTGTCAAGTTGGTAGGTTTTATTGTTTTTTGGGAGTCAGGTTCAATTACAACAATCCTGGATCATAGTCATAATATGATTGTGATGTATGCACATTCCAGATCCAGTAGTTTTCAACCAGTTTTTATTGCGGACCTCTTTTACAGCCCCCAAACAGTTGCAAACTCATTGTTTTTTCAACATTTGTTGAGTGATGCAAAATAATAAGATTTTGTCACTGTTCAAATAGTCAAAAATGCAAGAACGTTCACTGTGTCATGTGGTCATAGAGCATAACACCAAACCTTAAACTACAAACATTTACCTCATGCACGACAATACCTTCGTATAGGTGGTTTTTCAAATGAAAATTCATGGAGTTTAATGTGGTATCATTTATTGCTGATGAGCTATCTGCTGTTGCAACTCATGGGCCAGTCTGGTAATTAGTGGTTAAGTTTTCAACTTTGTGTTGAGTCTGTGACACTTTGATTTGATGGAAACTAGTCTAGAAAATCCAGCTTTATAAAAACTGCTTAAGCAAATGTAATAAGTATGCACAACATTGCCATATTGGATAAGTTTAAGTGAAAGTTGCACTAATTTGCAAGGAAAGTACTTCTTAACACATCTACCATAAATATCATTTCTTGTTTAATTGAAAAACAAATAATTTGTTTGAAATGAACCAGTTGTAAGATATAGAAACAAAGCATTTCATTAAACTGAAAGCAGCTTATGTTGCTCGACTAGATCCATGAAGAGCTTGGAACTGTGGATTTGGAGCTACAGTGAAACAATTCTCTTAACAAATTATGATGTCACAATAATGATATTCAATAGGTTGTTTTAGCTCCGGGAAAAGCATTGTGTCAGCTACAATATTGGGCCAGTGAAGGGTGAATGATGATATATACTGCTGTGCAACAAAGTGCTGATGATGTAGCAATTAACATTAAACTTCAAATTTACAGGTTTACTTAGACCTGTGGTTGGGAAGTAGCGGTCCACAGGCCAGGAAATATACTCTGAAATTTACCCGAATTTATCACAGTAAATGTTAGTGTTGAGCGTAACTTGAACCAAGACTTGCTTCTATTTACTTCGTAATTGCTTTTTCCATGTCTGCACACACCAGTTCTGTTTTCTTCATGATGCCGCCTTGAACAATTACGTCACTTTACAGCTCGGTATAGAGTATATGCAGTATAATGATGTACACCCTCTGCTTAACGCAGCCTTCTCAAAGTTTACCATGGGCCAAGTTAATTGCCCACCCCTGCCTTACACCACTGGTTGAAATTAAGAGCTACTATTCTCAATCAAATGTTGCTTGTGTTTCCTGGCAAAGGAGTTACAAACAGAATGTATTATGCTATATTAAGCATATAATTTGAAATTGATCATAATGGATCAATAGTATTTGCATGGTTCAGCATCTCTTTATAATGATTTGTCTGAAAAAACAACAAATTGAAACATATCCTTGAATAATTTGCAGGCTATTGGCAATGTGAGCCTTAACCCTAAAGTAAGACAATAGGATTGCAATTGGCAGTTTGTGGATTTTAGACAACGTTTCAGAAGATAAAAATAATATCGTTTGCTGAATCAAAAGGTTTTGAATATTTGGTTTTCAGTAAATTATAAAAACGATGTTTTAAGACTGTTTCGTTTCCATATTTTGTTTCCCAGTTCATACTACTGAGCTTTGACAAAAACTTTGTCTATTTCACAATCTTGTAATGCTATTCCCTATGTAGTGATGATGGTTTTTTTAAAGTGATTTCCTGCAATGCTTTTATTTCAATTGAGTTGCATCAATTTGTTTGCCTGCTTGTAAAAAATAGTGATTGGTGTCAATTCAATAAACCCATTGTTAAAATGATTAGTAATTTCCAATCCAAATCCAACTCATCAATTGATGCTAGCAAAAAATGTCTTGTGAAATGCCACAAAATTTTTTGACAATGTAGTGACAGTGGAACTGATTTTATTCCATACCTCCCATTGCTGCTCTGCTAAAGTGCATCTTTGAGTTTTTGATTTGTTTGTGAGGCACCATACAAGGATTATAAAATCTTGGGTTGTTCTTAGCACTTCCTTACATGTTTCAACTTTAGTGTGTTGTGAACCAGCACCATTTATATGCCTAAATTACATTTCTGGGATTTTGCCACAGAAAAAGTAAACACTTCTTTGAGAGCTTCTTTATCCTATGAGCATTTTTTTCAATCCACTGCTAGGCTGCACTAGATCTTGGGGCAGATGTTAAGCAGCCATTTTATTGTTCCACTCTCGTCATCCAAAACTGTGAGACCATGCACTCTATGGGAAGGGCAATGGACAGGACATTGGAGGACAACATGGTCGACAGTCTGTTCTTCTGTGCCACACACACTCTACAGAAGGGGCCATACCCCATTTGTCTAAGCAGGAGCAGAAACGTTCAACACTGGTGCGGAGGCGGTTAAGCCAAAACCGCGCAGTGCTTGGCATAGGCATTCTGGGTGGGAAGGTGCCAACATCGGGGGTGAAAGTATGGAGTCCCGTTTTGAGAGCTGACAATGATTGAATTGAAGAACTAAGATATTTTTGCTCACCAACACTCAAGTTCTTTAATTCCATAGTGCTTTTGCTCATATGGTGTCTTCACAAATTATAACAATTTTAGGCTTGACAAAGTTTCCAGCAGAGCTCATAGCATTGTTTTTCACTCCTACAATAGTCAATTTTCCCCATCAGAAGCCTTCTTTGTTCTTAGACATAGCATTAGTACTTTTTCATGCTTCTTATTGAACTAACAATGAAATACAGAGAGTACATCGACTAGGACAAAAGAGAAGAAATAAAGAAAATCCACGCCCAATCATTGCAAGATTTGTGTCATATAAAAAAAGAAACGAGTTTCTTACCAACAAACGGGAACTCAAAAACATCGAAGGAAGACAGCATGTCTTCGTTTGTGAAGATCTCACACCTCTACGGTACAAGCTACTGAAGTACATGCAAAAATCC
>Ga0210059_1017543_pt1 | contig 10183 bp, 8 predicted proteins | sample Ectturendosymbi2_FD_188042 | JGI IMG/M metagenome (GOLD analysis project Ga0210059, IMG submission 188042) | Ecteinascidia turbinata endosymbiont from Florida, USA - Sample 2 (SPAdes) (version 2) | ecosystem: Host-associated > Tunicates > Ascidians > Unclassified | place: Key West, Florida...
GGTGTGCCAAAACATCGGTCGAGCTCTAGTAGCCAGCCCAAAATTTTTTTGGGAGAGGCAAAATGTTTGATTTTAGGCGAATAACACTTTTGTTTGGGATACAGCCTCTCAAAACACAAAATGACCATATGTTCTAAAAATTTGGGGGGGCCATGACCCCATAGGCCCTCCAGGCCACACCTATATCACGAAGTAGGTCTAGCATTACTTCATAAAACCAACACACACAATGATTCCAGCTCAACATACACAAAGCTGCTCAATTTAATGCAAATTCAACATTGTGCATCAGCTCATGCTTTGCATAGGTAAAATAATCTGTGAAATCAACACTAAAAAAGCCTTCAAAAAACTATACATGTTTTATTTTGAGACATTTCGGATTATTCTTTAATCCATCTTCAGTCAAAAAATTGAAGCAACACTTGGTAATGTCAGCAATTCAAAACCATAAGGCTTTGTGACGCAAGAAACGATAGTGCTGTGACGCAAAAGACGCCAAACGCAAACCAAGACAGACAGCCATGTCAAAATCGCTAAAAGCGAATGCAGGGCGAAAAGTTATGCAGAGAATAAGGCAAACTCTACATAAGGCCATAATCTACGAAAACTAGCCGGGACCACCAGCGAGAGGCAATTCACATGCCATTGTAAGTGAAGGATACAAAAAAATTTTAAACAAATTAGTACTAAAAAAAAACAGCAGCAAGAAGTAATTCACATGCCATTGTAAGTGAATAATTTTTTGCATCCTTAGCTTACAATGATTTGTGAATTGCCTCTTGCTGCTGGTCTCGGCTTGTTTTTGTAGATTATAGCCTTACGTAGATTTTGCTTTAACAATCTCTGCATAACTTTTGGCCCTGCATTCGCTTTTAGCGATTTTGACGTGGCTGTCTGTCTTGGTTTGCAGTTGACGTCTTTTGCATCACAGCACTGTCGTTTCTTGTGTCACAGAGCCTTACGGTTTTGAATTGCTGACATTGCCAAGTGCTGCTTTAATTTTTTGACTGAAGATGGATTAAAGAATAATCCAAAACGTCTCAAAATGAAACATGTATAGTTTTTGAAGGCTTTTTTAGTGTTGATGAAACTGTTAAGTCTATCCCAGTTTCATGCTCCAAAATCTGTGAAACATTTTAACTACAAAGCTACAGCACCTCTTGGCTTTGAAAAACATCTGTGTTTTTTTTGAAAAAAAATCAGTGTTGCATCAAAGTGATTACAATCTACAGGTTAATCTACAATGAACCCGAGTATTGTCAAATTGTGCTGATCTTGGTTATTGTTTGTAAAAATTGTATAACCCTTTTTTGCAGTATATATCATTGATAGCACAATTACTAATAGACACCAGTCTGAAAGGTATATATATATAGTATATATACACAAATAATTATGTATCTGTAATGCACGTACAGGTAATCTTGTTTTGCTTTGTGTCTCAGGAACAAAAATGTTCAGGTACAGACAGTCTTCAGTGCATGATTGCTGTTGGAAGATATACTGTTGCGGAATGTAAGGCACATAACTTTGTCCCACCATCATTGGTTGCATTGGAATTTTGTTTTGCTTCTCATTGGCCAGCACCCCTTCCCAAGGCAAAGCACTGCAAAACATTACTAATTATTAAAGTTCACTAAAATGTTAGCCATTGGCATCAACAAAAATTAGTGAAAAGTATAGAAATCTTAGTAATACAATTAAGAATGATGTGTTCGCATATTTGAATTCCTGATAATATATAATATATCAATACAACAATTGAGATAGCTTATGCTACTCTTCTAAAATCTTGTCAAAATATTGAGCTCAACACACTTCCACAGATATTACAATGTGCTTGAAACCCTAGGCAATTTTTATCACATTGTCAAGACTGGAAAGCTTTTCAGAAGGACACTATCACCTCTGCTAGACATTTTTCCAATTATAATTGAAAACTGTATTATAAATGGAATTATACAGGGTGTCCATAAAGTCCTGCACACATTTCAAAATGTAATTGCGGAGTAACTAAAGTAGATAAAATCATACAGTTTTTTGCAAAGTGAAGTTTGTTTATTAAAGTTTAAAATTATTGACTTTCCCGGATACATGAAAAGTTGCTTCGTCGGAAAAACTACACTGTTAAGGTAGTCATTGTCATCTTCAATGCGCTGAAGCATTTCTTCAGCAAAAAGCTGCTCGGCGAGGGCGATCATCCGGCTTAAGAGCTTGAACAATTTGTAACTTGTAAGCATGGAGCCGAAGTCGTTTATGTAAAACTTTATGAACTGTGCTTCGAGGAATAGCAAGTTTATTTGATGCAATACGAATTGATTTCCTTGGGCTGCGATGAAATGCTACACGCACAGCATCAACAGTCTCTTCATCAATGCTTGGCCTACCCGATCTTTGGCCATCCAAAATGCTGCCGGTTTCCATAAATTTTTTAAACCATCTCTTGATGCTGTTAGTGTGAGGAGGGTCTTCTCCAAACTCACTTCTAAATTTACGTTGTACTGCAGTTGGTGCTTTCAATTCATGGTACCAAAGAACACAATGTGCTTTTTGTTGAATGGTCAACATGTTTCATACTTTGTTGCAAACTTACGCCTTTATTAAAAATGACTTATTCTTGCTTATCTTAACAATAAAATAACCTGTAAAAAATAACAAACAAACTTTATGGTAGTATAATTCACTGTCGAAAATGTAAAGTTTCTACCTTACACATAAATGTGGTTTTTGAGATATAAAAATTTTTAATGTGTGCAGGACTTTATGGACACCCTGTATTATATTTTTCCAATCATAATTAGAAATTGGAAAAATATAAATTATTAATTATTAATTAATTTTTTATGTACCAACTTCAACCTGAACCTTAAACCATATTTACAGTTGTTAGTTACCCTGTTACTTGTTGATCGTCTAAAAATAGAAATATACAGTACTTATAACTGTCTAAATTTTAGATTCACGACAATCAGGCCATACATGTCTATGTTAGAATCATCTACAAATTTATTACACAGCACAAAATCAAACATCTATAAAAACATGAAAAACTAAACAAAAAGCTGCAGAAAGTTATAAAACCAGTCAGTGAACATAACAACCAACTTTTTTGGTGGCATAAACCGTAATTTTCCAACAGGAGGCCGTGCAAATGGAATCCCAATAAATTTTAAGACTGGTCTTGCTGTAGATTCACTTGCTTTTGTAACCATACAACACTTGACTTTACCATAGTTTGGCAATGTAACCACTCTGTTCATCATACTTACAAATATATTTGATAAAACATTTATACTTATTATTAAAAAACACCATAGATAAACCAACTATTGGGCTAAAAAGATAAGTTCTTAGCAAACAATGAAAGTGTAAGTTCATACAAGTTATTTGTAACCACTTTTATAACTTTTACCATTATCAGAAATGGACAGCACCAACTACAAATATGTCATAAAAGTTGAAAAACAGCATTTTTTCAATATTGCAAAGTATTTAAAGTATTTTAAAATTTTGTTATAATCAGTTTATACTAAGCAAAACAAACGCAACATGTTCACTGTTCAGCTACGATGCACCAAAAGTATTTGACAAATAAACATACCTTTAGCAAGCCTACTTAACACCTTCGCTACCAGGCTGGCTTTGTCTTTAAGACCCGTGTGAGCCATTTACCATCACTTTGCAACTCTGCTGATTGTGCTAGAGAGCTGTAACGTTTCTGGAATTGGCTAATTAATTCATTAGAGGATTAATCAATTATTTTGTTGTTTTTAGGCCATAAATTTTGAATCACAAATGTCAGAGAGCTAATCAAGGGCTCAAAAAATTGGATTATAGCCTATTTTTCCAATAAAAACTTTTTTAAAGAGTCAGAAAATTCATAGCAATTGACGTCCAGGGCTAGGTAACATGGGCTAAAATGGCCTAAACCTACCCCACTTATGACGTCACTCACAAAAAAACTAAAATCCAAGACTTGCCAATTTTTTTCAATGCAAACTTTAAGACTTGCCACATCTTTTGAGCATTTGAACAGCTTCCTAGCACAATCGCCTGGCGAGTTATGGAGTTGCAAAGTGGTGGGAAAATAGCACAAAACCACATGCTCAATGCGGGATTTTGAAGTACTAGTATCTTGTACACTGGCAACAAACATGTTAAGACAAAAAAGCAATGGAATTGTACACAAAAATACTGCAGGACTAGGCATTATACCCAGTCATGTGGAGTATTTACATGTGGATAAACACTTCACATATAGTTATATAATGTCTTCCCAATTACTACCATTTACATTGTTTTTGGAAGCAATTAACATCTGATATCAATAGAAGTGGTGTATGTAAAAACTTCTACCCATAAAGCAACTCACACCACTCAACAGAAAAACAGATAAAAATGCTGACGAACACAACTTTCAGAAAAAAGAAACAGTGGAATGTTAGAGAACACATGCACTCAGAATAAAAATGTGGATAATGATACCAAGTCAAGGAGAGAAAACATTCACTCCAAAGGCAAAAAGGATCAAGATAATTTGTGCAAAGACACGTCTTTTGAACAGAGCAGCATCACATTCATCAGACATAACTATTGACAAACAGTGGGAAAATTTATTTTCAATTAGCAATGAAAACCAAACTTGGTTTCAAACAAGTTTCCATGAGGCTCAAGGTGGTTACATTACTGGTTGAGTTGCTGAACAGAACAGGGACATTCTTTTTATATCAGAATACACTGAAGCTACTGGTTGCATCTGCAAAAACCATGGTGTTGTTCTGGAATAAATCAGTATCAATGAATTTGCAAAACTTATATGCAAGAAACAACACAAACACTAATGATTGAAATAAAAGTGTGGCGATTTTATAATTCAATGCAGTTTTCTGAAGGAAACATTTTCCAATATCCACCAAGATTCTAATTAATTTACTTTTGAATGTCATTTCTCACATGACGTAAAATTGTAGTTTCCATCTGTTTCAAAATCTGAAGTTCATGTTGAAAACTCAGTGGTATATATGTAAGTGTTACATGCAAGCATTACAATTATCATTGGAGTTTAGCACAGTGGTTCCCAACTGGGGAGGAATTTCTGCTTCATAGTTAAGTTACCTATTTATTGTAAGTGTTGTACTTCTTTTTATATTGACATTGGCTTTTTCAATTGGTTGTATCACTTTGTATTTGTATGTTGTTTATTGGATTATCACACGTTTTTGTTGATAAATTTTACTCCTATTATCTTGCAACAAACAGTTTTTGTCCCGCTTTTATTAATCAAGTCATTGTCATCAATAAAGACCATTGTTCCAATTGTAGTTAATACTAGCCTACGAACCTGAACAGGGGAAGAATGAAAGTTCCATTGGGGAGGAATGAAAAGTTCCAAAATGAGCAAATGGATGAATGTATCAAAAAAGGTTGGGAACCACTGGTTTAGCATGTAATAAGCATATTTTGCTAGATAACAACATATACAAATTAAGTATTTAGTAGTTGCAATTTGCTGAACAAAGCCAAAGGTGTTCGTCTCATGAAGAAAAAAGAAGCAGCAACAAATCAGAAACTGCAGCACTTGCCAGCCGAAGAATAATATAACAAACCACAACCAAGCTAGTAATATGTGTATAGTGTATATATATACCAAACAAACATTTTTTAGCTCACACTTCACTGCCTGGTGCATTGGTAATATTGAAATGTTTCATGTATTTATTGAATCTTAAAATAACATATGCAAACCATCCATAGCAACAAAATAAGCTCAATCAAAATACATATATTTGTTTTCAATCAAAAGAAATTAGATTTGCTCAGAAAAACAATGCGCAAAAAATCACTAAAGCCCACTGGAATGCACAACATTTAATACAATTACTGGAATAATAGCACTGAATAAAGGAAATGATACTCTGCTTCAAAATATAAGCCATGAATAAGTTGACTTCAACCAAAATTTGGACAAAAGTAACATTTCCTAAGCACGTCTAATTTTGACATATCTGGGCATCAGTTTCAGGCATATAAGTTTGACTTCATATAAAATACATATTCTGAACAAAAATCACTTCATTGTTTGTGATGCTTATAGACCATACAATTTCAAGCAGTAACCACAAAGATGAAATGAATCACGTGGAAAATAAACACATTTTTTTCAAAATGAACACTTGCTATGCCACAAGAAAATTAAGTCGATCTTTCCAAATGTATATAAAAAAGTAAAAAATTCACAAGATCAGTAAATGAATCTATAGAGTATAGATGCAGCATGAAAATTAACAGTTAAATCATTCTTACAAGACATATCAGACATTAACATTTTGACGGCCAGTCTACGAATATATCGTACTTCGATTTCAGCATAAAACGTTTTCGGCTGCCTTAACATCGCCATAGCTCTTTCGCCGATTGCGCTAGAGAGCTGTTCGAGGGCTCAAACGGATCGGCTAGTCTTCTAATCTGCACTCGAAAAAAAAATTTTTTGTTGGGGATTGTGGATTTTTTGTGAGTGACGTCATAAGTGAAATAGTTTTTGGGTCATTTTGGCTCATGTTACCTGGCCTAAGGCCCAACTGCTAGGCCAAAGTATTTTGCTCAAGTTTTCATTGGAAACTAGACTCAAGTCCGAGTCTTTTGAGCCTTTGATCGACTTTCTAGCGTTTCTGGTTCAAAAGTTATGATCTAAAATAAACAAATTAATTATCTAATTATGCATTATATACATTGTAATCAGCTAATTAGTCAAATATTTTTATTTTTTCAGATCATAACTTTTGAACCAGAAACCTCAGCAGGTCATCCAAAGTATCAAAAGACTCAGATTGTAGCCTAGTTTCCAGTAAAAACTTCAGCGAAATACTCCCATCTAATGGTTTGGGCTCAGGGCCAGGTGAAGTGGGCCAAGGTGGCCTGAAAATACTCCACTTACAACGTCACTCACAAAAAATCCGCACTCCCCCAACCCAAAATTTTTTTTTGAGTGCAGACTAGAAGACTTGCCACGTCTTTTGAGCCTTTGAACAGCTCTCTCCCACTTTAGGTGCCAGAGTTACACGCATGCAAAGCCACGTGCGATCCAGTTGTTTTGGCATGAGAATCCTCGATTCCTACCAGACGTCAAAGTGTTAACATTATTTAGACTTGACATGCAATTATAACTTGCCTTCAGAAAGTTTTATAAAGCAAGCAATGGACGTTTTTGCAAATCTAGGTTTTTGATGAAGCCCAAAACATTTTCAATGAGTAAAATGCTTAATCAACAAACCTTCACTACAAAATTATTGATACCACATCAAGGTATGAATGTAACTGATACACAAGTCATAGTCAACAGATAAAATGTTCCAAAATTATAAAGCATCGCCAGAGTGTACCCTCCTTACTTTATCAGCAATGAATGTTTTTTGAAGTAATCACATCAGCACTAAAGTGATGCGATAATCTAGTTATCAAACAAATAATTTCAGTAAATCAAACTACCATCACAAATAAAGAGGTAACATTACTATGAGTCTTCCTTTTCAAGACCCCCACACTTCACGCAGTAGTAAAATATAGACATGCCCTCATCAGCTGATCGCATTTGCTGTGTCTTGTAAGTCATTTCATTATGACCACATCGAGAACATATTCTTTCAATTGATGGTCCAATCATATCTGTGCTTGCTTTCACTTTTTTACTTTTACCCTTGATTTCATTGAAAATAACCTCAGCCTTTGTCACCATCATATTATTACACATGGAACTTTTCATCTTATAACCACAGTGACAAGATATGTGTTCAGCTTCAGGATCCACAGGTAAAGGTAGAATAGACCCACAATGAGGACAAAATCCAATGTCACTACTGAATTCCATAGTACTTATTAAATTTTGTACATGTGATGCATAAATGACAAACTCCACTGAAACAATATCAACATGAGCTTCACTCTAATTGATAGATTTAGTTTTCTGATTGTAATAATATTTCTTGGTATTTTAAGCTGCATAAATTAAAAATTAATCAAAAACTTGGTTTTATGAATATACATTATAATCAGCCAAAAACATCCCACACAATAATTTTCTTTTCTGAAAATCTTAAAAATTGGAAGACTTTACCAGGCAGGAGCAATGACTTGTGAGTATACCGCACATCTAATTAGTGTGTGTAATGTATAACAAAATAATCATTATTATTGAGGCAATCATTTTTTACCTTCTATAGATCAAGGAAGTGACTACAGATATGCCTGGCCTGACACAATTCAAATAAAAGGGTCAGTTTGTCATTCAAACAGCGTGGATCTCGTAGCCTATTGGTTATGTGTTACGGCTGCTATGCCAATGGTTTTCAGTTGGACTCTCACCTTGCAGACTTTCATTTTTTTCTTTACTTTTTTTCAGGCTTAGGTGTTACCTTTAGGGGTTAGTGTTAGGTTAGGGTTTAGGGCTATGGTTAGGGTAACGTTTAGGGTTTATATTTTACGTTTAGTTCATTACTACCAAGTCTACTGCACTGTTGTCATGCATTACTGCTACGTCACAGGTGGCATATGAATAAGTTTTCAAATTTCAAGATCCATAGGCGTATCTGTAGCCAATGCTACAAATTAAACTTGTAAAAAAGGTATTGAAATCATTTTACACTATCAAAATACAATTTATGCATAATTAGCCTAGTGGTTTTCAAAGTGGGCAGAGTCACTCCTTTGGGAGCAATTTTCAGGAAAAAGGAGAAAGCGAAACGAGGGCAAAAATGCTTAACCACTACCACTGATTTATCATTGAGTTGACTGCAGTTAACGATCATTCAGTTGACTTCAGCTGTAACCTTAATACTCTCAAAGCAAAGAAACTGCTTGTTGATTCAAAAGCTCCATAAAAATGTCTCCCAATATTTCAAAGCTTTGTGAATGCCACTAAGCACATCCATCACACTGAACTGGGGAGCATGGTATGTATCAATTTCTTTAAATAAAGGAAGTGACTACCGATATGCTTGGCCTGACGCAATTCAAATAAAAGGGTCAGTTTGTCATTCAAACGGTGTGGATCTCGTAGCCTAAGGGTTAGCCTATGCGTTACAGCTGCTATGCCAATGGCTTTGGTTCGACTCTCACCTTGCCGACTTTCGTTTTTTTTTTCTTTACTTTTTTTCAGGCTTACATGTTACCTTTAGGGGTTAGTGTTAGGGCTACGGTTTGGGTTAAGGCTAGGGTTAACTTTAGGGTTGGTTTGTTTCTACCAAGCCTACTGCACTTTCGTTGTGTGTTACTGTTACGTCACAGGTGGCATATGAATAAGTTTTCAAATTTCAAGATCCACAGGTGTATCTATAGCCACTGCCTTAAACAAAATTCTTTAAAATGTACTGCTCTGTGTTTGCTTTATCAGGCTTGAGGGGCGACAACGATGTGTTGAGAATGAAAAGGGGGCAATGGAATAAAAAAGATTGAGAAATACTGTATTAGTCAAACAGTTAAATATTTTTTTAAATAGGCCTAGTTGTTTTTTGAAAAATTTATGGCCAAAAATACAAAATGTTTTAACTATGGTAATTCATAGGGGACTCAAAAGTGATCCGAAGGCAATACAATATATTTTTGCCGAAAAACTCTGGTTTGGCTAAAAAAGCAAGTTTTGACCCTAGTAACACTGCAATTTCTGCAATGAACTTAAATTTGAACATTACAACCTGTCTTTCTTTACTTTAGTAAAACTTACAACCATATATTAAACACTATTGTCTTGTAAGTTGTAAACAAATGCTTCAAATCAGACCTACTACTAGTACTTCGAGGGTTCACATGCATTAAACTTCGCAATTATTGAAATAAACCTCTATTTGCCTTTTTTAAGTCTCGTCAAGCTTAGTAAAAAAGTAAAGCATGTGATATCACTACACACACAGACCTTCGCTAAAATCGTGCCGGCCGTCATGTCGGCAATGACACGAGGGCAGTTGGACTACTTAATCTTGGAGACGTTAAAGTACAGTACTTGGCAAGTTTCCACATTGATTAAACTTGGCAGTTACGATGATGAAGGACCAAAATTAACGATCATTGACCCCTCTTCACTCTGCGCAAAACTTGAAACAGGCTAAGTAATTAAATTTAAGTGCACAGTGCACACGTTGCAGACCTTCACTAAAATCACGCCGACCATCTTGTTGACAATGACACGAGG
>Ga0210059_1017544_pt1 | contig 10183 bp, 9 predicted proteins | sample Ectturendosymbi2_FD_188042 | JGI IMG/M metagenome (GOLD analysis project Ga0210059, IMG submission 188042) | Ecteinascidia turbinata endosymbiont from Florida, USA - Sample 2 (SPAdes) (version 2) | ecosystem: Host-associated > Tunicates > Ascidians > Unclassified | place: Key West, Florida...
ACTATTGAACAAATTTCCCACCCCTGCTATACAAATCTTTGGTTAGCGTCACAGTAAAAATGTGCGTTGAACCAAAACAAAAATACAAATATAATTGCTTACAGAAATGCTGGAAATTGTCTTTACTCCCAAACTTTTGAGACCCCCCGAAATCGGGAGCCCTAGGCTTAAGCCTTTTTGGTCTAATGGTAAATCTGGGCCTGAATACAGATATGCAACATGCCGTTAGCAGTAAACGAAGAACCCAAAGTAGCAGGTGGTAAATGACAATTTGACATCAAACAACAGTTTTGTTGAAATGATCACAGTTGCGATTGTTTACTACTTTGCTTCATCCTTTAAATTTTGTGGGAATCATCATTGTTGCCGTTTAAAAGAAGTTTCGTTTATTGTTATGATTTTTTACGACTGAGAAACTTGTTTTTTGCCTGTCTAGCAGTAAATTCACTGTTGCGTCACGAGCGACACACGATCTTATGTAAAAAAGCGAGTGTGACGTCTTCCATAAGGAATGAACGGGGAAATACAACACTGAATTACACTAGCTTACTGGATGACATTGGCTAACTTTACGGAGCAGGCAACCTGCCCATTGGAAGCGGCTCACTGATGAAAATAAATGATCACTGGCACTGTGTCATGTTTTTTTTAAAGTATGGGGATATTAAACAACACTTAAATGAAGGATACTTGTTAAAGATATTCTGGTAACAAACAGTTTGATCGGGTAAGGTGATCATCTGACCCATTGTCGAATGTGCGACGCAGCTGAATAACGTCCTAATCAAAAAGTCTTCACGGCAGGGGGGGATAAAGGTTGTGTAGGGCCCCTGGCCGAAACTCAGACTGGGGCGTTTTCATACAGTATATGAAATTGTCGTGAATAGGGAAAAAGTAAATAACGAACTGAAGTATTTGTATTATTGAAACAAAAAAAGCTTGAGCAAAAATAACGAATCGTCAACTAATATGGACGTAACAATATGAACGAAACTCATTGATTTATTTAAGACTCCGTTTCTTGCTGGAGACCTGAAACCATATGGATAAATGTTCACAAAACGCCTGTGGAATTTTTTGAATATAAAGTGGCACCCCATGGACGACCAACCTGCTATCACGACCGCTTTAACGTGGTCTTCCCTATGCTAATGCATTACCTTTTGTTTCACTAAGGCGATCCCCCCGGTATCCACACCGCGACCATAGTCCAGCTGTTACAAAACTGCTAATCGAACACCAGTAACACGACGACCACACATTCTATCGGTATCCTTACTCTGGAAAACTGGTAACCTGTCAGTAGCAATTTGCTCAGCTGCATCGCGTAGTCCAGAAGAATCGTGGACAGTGCTGCCACAGGTTTCTCTGCAAAAATCACTAGATGCACAGAAAAAAATCACTAGATCGAAAAAAAATCACTAGATATTTAATTCTTGCGTAAAAATTCACACTTTGGCTTGAAAATCTTTAGTTATTCACTTCATTGCATAGGAGCCTTTACATCATTTGCAAGTTTGTAAAAATCCAGATGCTTTGTACAAGAAGGATATCCGTCAGTAGCAGATCTTGGTTGCGGATATAAAATGACGGAACCGGAGTTGCGGAAACCCATATTTTACTGTGAGCAATATGCCACAACGGTAATAAAAATAATATTTGTGGCTAGCCTAAGCTTCCTTTCAGCTACCATCGCTCTCAAACAAATATTTTGCCATTTTTGATAACATGCTTCCGTAGGACTAAAATTTAGGTTTCGGTTTGAACTTTTGTGAAAATCTAAAAGATCAAAACATCCGAATTTTTTATTATTACACGCATGGGGGAAGGTTATCTGAAGACTTGAAAATCTCATATTAACAATTGTTAGGATTTTCTCAAAAATTTCAAACGACACCACTCATGAAATATTTTGAGGAATCAGCACAATATTCAAATAATTATTTCCACTGCAGTGTTCCAGCAAAAAAAACGAGGACACGTTCGTGACCAGCAGTGCAGCAGTGATTAGAACGGATGTGAAATCTATGAGCAACTCAAATGAGAAATAGTTATTCGTTGTGTTGGTGCAAGTCTTCAAACAACAACTCACATAATCAGTTTTTGCAGATTGAAAAAGGTTGAAAATGTTTGAAAAAGGGCTGAAAAGTTGAAAGATTTTGTATCCGTGTGTACCCCACTAATCCCCACTTATTACTGGAAACAACCCTGACTAGCCACTTGAGGGATGCACCTGAATGAAAAGCCGAGATCACTTTTCGAAACTGCTTTGTGGTATAATTGAGACCTTGGAAGTTTTTCCAACCATACGTTCGGGTATGGGGTCACTCCGAAATGAAAGAATACAAGAGACAACAACCAACACTACAGACAAGTAACATAAGCTACTGCAGCAACTCATATCGTCTTTCATGTTTCAATTTAATTGCTTTTTACAATTTATTGCACATATTACACAAATATCACGCTATGTACAACGTTGAAAACAAACATAACACAAGTTCTATATCATGCAACATGTGTTAGTAGCATCACAATAGGAAAAATCATCTATTCAACAGCATTTTGATTTTTGTGATTTCACTCTTTCGATGGCTCTTACCTTGGATGCCCTGGGCCGTCGCCCCGTTCGCCCGCCCCCTGATCGCCACTGCCCCTACCATCTCTAGCACACATATCAACACAATGTTTTTGTATTCTATATTTGGGATGTTTGAAAATGATTAAAACAAGAATGAGTGCAAAGATGCATTTCACTATGAAACTTAATTTAGTAAATTAACTCATTTAGCGGTTGGAAACTGTTAGTGTTAATGATTTGGAAACTGTTAGAGTTCACGAAGGGCTAGAATTTGTTTGAACAGCATTAAACTTGGACAAGAAGGTGAAGACTGTTGGTTTGGCTTTAATGAGTTTAACACCATTCCCCTGCAATGGAAAATAACTTCATTGAACTTTGTGAAGATATCTGCGGACTGTGACAGCCAAAAGATACTGTATCTATGACACCCTTTGAAAGTCACCTTCTGTGTGCAGCAACAGGCGTACAAACTCTCTTCGTCATTATCCGAGTGCACCACATTGCCTAAACGGAGCAGAACACTTTTAATCAATTTGGAGTCCTTTGATAAACAAATCCATTAATACTCTGCCACGGTTTTAGTATTAATACTCTGCCACTGCCCACCTAAATGTTTCGAAGATGTAGTCATTTTGTGCTTTGAGAGGAGTTTTCCCAAACAAAATAGAGTTATTCGCCTGAAATCAAACATTTTGACCACAAGCCAATTTTTGGCCCACCACTAATGTGTGGGCTGGCTTCGCCACTGGGTTGACCTGCCAACCACCGTCTCCAGAAAGTATGCGTGTGCTGACGATCTAGAGAAACGAGAAAGAGGCCCCGCGGCGATCAGTACACTTGTGAAGGAGTGGCTGTAGGAGGCGCTTCGACTTTTCTCAAGATGAGCAAGCTCATCTGTCTAAGACGAGCAGCTCGTCCACCCCCTGCCCTAAGCGCAATGCTGGCAAACAACTTTAGTACTATACATCCACGTGTTTTGCGATTTTTGAGCTGATTAAGTTCACGTGCTTTGGCTCAACACTCAGTTACCCGCACAAATAATTTCTCAACCCGCGCCCGCCCCGCACCCGCAGCAAGTACAACCTGCACCAGCTCTGCAGCAAGTTCAACCCGCACCCGCCCCGCACCCACACGCAAAGCAGTGCTGGTTCCCGCACCCGCGCCGCAAATGCGGGTACCCGCAACCGGCGAGGGTTAACCCGCCCCGCGTAGGACCCTAGTACACATGCGCCAGGTTTAGCAATGAGAAGGGCTGACACTACATCAGACAGCTTTACGATGTGTGTTCAAGTGTTTATTAACACTAGGGAACACGGGCGCAATTTGGCGGGGGATACGGGGACGTGTTCCCCTCACTGTTTCAGACGGGGGAGACATAATATGCTATGTATTTGGAGAGGTTTCAAAAATGAAATGATGTTTGTCACGTTTTGTGTGAAGAGCGTTTCATATCCAAGTTATGTTGATGCAGAGTTTTTTGTGGTATCACTGATTCTGTTAGTTTATAAATTTTAGCTTCGATAAAATAATTTTTAGCATTTTTCAAGTTTCTAGAGACCGTGAAATATGTTTAACAGCTTCTGTCCATCATTTTCCCGTGTGTGGTATGCTGTTAGAAAGGTTATTTTCCTGTAACAGTGAGAGTATTACAACTGCACATGTGAGAGACCATAATACAGCCATGATTTGTTCCGTGCAGAAAAATAACTGGCTTTGCTGTAACGTCGGTTGTCACGTATTCAGAAACAGACAGCGTGTAATTTAATGATGCTAGTGTATATAATGTTAGAAAGTTAGATTGTTAGGCAAATCTCTGCGAAGCTTTTGCCGAAGACGAAAAGCAGCACTATTGTAGAGACTTAGTTGTAGGCAGCACCAACAAGGGAAGATTGAAAGGATACATCCTCCACCCACCAAAAGTAAAAATAGATTAAAATCATTTTTTGAAGCAGGCTACGCTAATTTTCGGCCGAATGTTTTTGCTGCCGGTAAGAAGATATCAATGGAGATTTTGGTAGGGTTGGAACTGCATGCATGACGCCCAGTAGCATTAAAAAGATGGCTTTTTGAAAAAACAAAAATGTGCAAAAAAAATGTTCATCTTCTTTGCAACGTTAAGCGACTTGAACAAGACATCAAATCGCGTTGAAATCCACACGTATAAAATGCATGAAAACTGAAGTGTTCAACTGTAAGAGTGATATGCACGTGCGAGCAATGCGATTCAGCATTTTGTGCACAGCAACTGACAGCTCTGATAAAACCCAAGTGATGTGTTCTACTATACTGCTGTACTTGTTTACATCCAAATACGATATTAATGGAAACAGGTTGAACTACAGTGCCGTGTCCAGCAACAAATTTAAGCATATTAATATGTAAATCACCTGCAAGGACAAAGCGTGATTAGTGTTGCTCTCAAAACACATCTAGAAATAAAATTGGGAATCTGAATATATGAAACGTCACTTCTGCATCGACCCGATGACTACCGGGTTTCACACTAAGCTGTAACCCCCACAATTTACAACAAAATTGCGCCCATGCTAGGTAACAACATATGTTCCAAACCTAAAGCAAGACTATTAACCGCACTGGCAAGCAATGCAGCATCACTATGCGTGATGCTGGTAAAGCTTGCGTTTGCGAAATGTGTGCGAGGAACCGTCTATACGGAAATTATTTTGCTGTCGTGGGGTGACTAATGTACTCGTGCTTATACATTTCTTTCAGTTTTTGCTTGTGTTTGTAAAATGTGCGTTGTTGCAGCACAGTGTTGCTTTTTCATTTCCAGTCTAAAACCTTGTTCGCCTTTCTGTTGTTTCAGCATATCTTGCTAATTTTGGTAGTGTACAAAAATCAACATCGGAATGAGACCAAAGTATATTGCTGTTACTGATATGCAACCTGCAGTTACCAGTGAACGAAGAACCCGAAGTAGCAGATGGTAAATGACAATTTGACATCAAACAAGAGTTTTGTTGAAATGATCACAGTTGCGATTGCTCACTACTTTATTTCATCCTTCACACTTTGTGGGAATCATCATTGTTACGGTTTAAAAGAAGTTTCTTTCATTGTTATGATATTTTACGATTGAGAAACTTGTTTTTTGTCTGTTCGTTATTCTGGTGCAAATCTTCAAACAACAACTCACATAATCAATTTTTTACGGATCAAAAACGGTTGAAAATCTTTGAAAAAAGGCTGAAAAGTTGAAAGGTTTTGTATCCGAGTGTACGTCTCTCTCCCCTTCTTAACACTTGAAAGAACTCTGGCTAGCCACTTGAGAGATACACCTGAATGAAAAGATGAGATCATTTTTCGAAATTGCTTTGTGGTATAATTGGGACCTTGGACGTTTTTCCAACCAAAGGTTCGTGTCAGGGGCCACTCCGAAATGAGAGAATGCAAGAAACAACAACCAAAAGTGCAGTAAAGTAACATAACCTACTGTTAAACAGCAACTCATCGACTTCCCTGCTTCAATTCAATTGTGTTTTGCAATTTATTGCACATTTCACACAGATATCACGCTATGTACAACGTTGAAAACAAACATAACACAAGTTCTATATCATAAGCTGCGCAAGTAACTATATTATTAATCATACCTTTACTAAGACCGGTATCGAGATTCATTTTGTTAGTCACAACCACAACATGACATATCAGCCCTATAGTACTGAGACACAATTTGTCGTTCACAACCAAGTCAGATCTGGAATGCCCAAAATGATGTAACAGTTCACTTTACACCGACGAAAAAACACCATTTTATTCCATGCACTGCCACAAAATTAATTATTTTATTCATTACACTTATCCTCTCCTTGACCTCACACTTTTTATAGCCCTACGCGAACTGCACCCTATTTTTCGTGTCGCGCGTTCATACGCCTGAAGCACCCTAGCTCTGGTTTCGCAATTCCTATTGTATACAGCACCCTATTGCTTGCCAAGCGCGGTCCCTACGCAACTGCGCCATTTTCATACAAATGCATAAATTATAAATCTGAGTTCTGTAGCAGACACATGCTTAATTTCTAATGCATTGTTTGGCGTCAAAGCGAACCACAGAGATGGATTAAGACAAAACTACAGCGTGGTTTTCAATTGCAGCTGATGGCAGGGTCAAAATGTCAGGCAGTAAAATTATTTACCTGTTTTCATTACCCCGTGACGTGCTTTCCAGAAGTGCAACAAACAAAACTTTTAACGCCAGTAAACTCTATGACAGCAATTGTGTTGGTGTACAGATTTCTACTAGCCTGATTATTTTGACTTGCGCTGTGTTTGCACACGAGTTTTCCAGGTTTGCCAACTTTCCTTCCGCAGAGAACGTGACATCCTTTGTCGGTACTGTGTTTGGGTAATATTAAATATCATTCACAGTAAGATACGCTCCTTGAGACTAGAACAGGACTGTATAGAGCTGTCGAGAGTAAAATGCAACAGTGAAGTTTTTCGTTGATACTTAGGAAACGAAGAAAATATGTATAAGTTCATGTACAAGACAACTGCGCTGTGTGACATAAGAAACCACATATTTGCTGATTTCCACGCACCCTAAAAGCTAAGGTTAAACTTAAAAAGAGATGCAATAATTGGTATAAAAAAACAACACAAACAACACTTATAAAATGTTTCTGAGTGCAAAGATGTAACTTCATTTTCCTTATTACAGATTAGCACACAGCCCAGTGCATTCTTTGAACTCACATGAATTCTCAGCTTCAAAACTGCTTCAGCATTTGCTAATTGTACAAATGCGCTTCGGGAGAGATATGCATTCGTATAATCTTGCACCAGAGAGGGAGTTGTAACATAAACCCTATTTAGGAGATCTTGTACTTCTGAAAACCTGGATGAAAGATTCAGATTACGGTGTGTCTCTCAGCAGACTGCTTCAGAAAGTAATGATTCAAAGAGAGAGCTCAAACGTAAATTTTCACGCTGCTTGGCATGTGATCATGAATCGAACTATGGTCGAGGGCAGAGTTTTAGAAAATTTTGGTGTCTATTGTGATGCAGTACTGTCATATCTAAACACTAATCAAGGAAACGAGGTAGTTGCATAAAAATGGCACATGATTCCTTTCGAATTTTTTCCAGATGAAGGCAACGTGGTAGTTCGTTATTTATCTTTGCTTGTTTCTTCTTGTTGAAAGAGAAGGATGGATATGTGGATCTTTAGTACGACGTCGACGTAGAAGATATTACAAGTCACGAAATTCACGCTTCATTAGACGTTGTTATTTTCCGTGGACAAATTTTGGTAAGCACAATACTATTCGATTAAACGTTGTTAACAAGTAAAACGTTTCAATATTTCTGAGAGATTGTGTCAACAGCGCTTTAAGTTTATCAAGATCGGGTTTCTTTGTTTTACACATTATTTTCCAGGACAGCAACCGGTGTTCAACATTGCATTGTTTCGTTTCAGGTTCTATAGTCTTTATGAGAGTACATGTACTGTACAAAACTTTTTCTGACACTAGGGAAATTTTTACTTTCTGTTCTTAACCTTGTGATCCTCTTGGTGACAATTTGTCTCCAATGAGGCCCCAAATGAAGATACATGACTTTTTCTTCGCTTTAGAAATCGAGACGCAACTCCTTCACCACTCCTCATGTTTAGCGTCAATGGCATAGACGTGAGCGAGAGACCGAACAATTAAAAAAAAATTATTCTGGGTATTTGCCTGCCATGGAACAAGCAAGTATTTCAACAGCAGTATAGTGGACCGCCTTTTAGTTATATCTACCTGCCTATTCCAGGAAATTTGAATGTTAATCTGTGAAGCTTTCACATGCAGCGGATAAAACAAATGGGATTAATCTGGAATGAAGTTGTTGACACCGGCAGGCGGTGTAGTCGTTTATTTTTATTTTACTGAACATATAAAGGAGTACTTTTCAATGCACTCGAACATGAGAAAATTTGTCATATTGTTTTTGACAGCTTCACGGAAAGAAAGTGTCCTTAAATGTTTATTTTTTCTCCATCTGTTGCAAACATCTGAAACTTTTGAAAACTATTTCATTCATAACTCGAAACCAAGCTTGAGTCGAGTTCGTCTTCATAATGGTAACACTTCTGGATCTGGGTAGTCAACAACTCTCAAAGAAAAATGAAACAAAATTTAGTTTGAATTAGAATAAAAAGTCATGTGTTGATTTGAAAATATATGTTTGGGTTGCAATGTGGTTATACAAAGCCGCCTTGTTTTCATTGCTTGTATGAAACCTGAGTTTCATCTAAACATTGGATAAAAAAGATTGGCTGTTCAGGCAAAAAAGTGCATCTGGTGTTAAAAACATTCAAACTCACCCTTTCTTGGAAATATCTAAAACATTTTCACTTCCCGTTCATATCAAGGCTGAGTATCATGAAACGAATGGCGGCTGTTGCAGATATATTTGCACCAAGTTTCCAAAAATCAGCAATAGAAAAACTAAAAGCTGGTATCTTGACTGCCCTCAGATCATAAAGTCGACATGGGACCAAAACTTCCAAATGTTCATGCACAAGAAGGAAGCCTGTGCCTTGAGTAATTTTTAGAAATTGTTAAAAATTTTTGGTAAGTACAAACAAGTTGTGGCAAATTTGCTGAGCAGTCTTCAAGATATTGGTGCTAACATAAATGATATGCTTGATTTCTTGTGCGAGCATCTAGGTTTGTGTTTCTTAACCTTTTTTGGTTTCGTTCACCCCTGCTCTCAATTGCCTCACACCCATGCACCCCATTGTGAATGCATCGCCACTATGACAAATAATCGTAGTTCATTATTAGACAACAGTATTTGTTCTACTTTAATCACGGTATGCTTTGTGCCATGCAGCAAATTGGTTACGATCTTGAAACTTGGCAACTGGTTTGATTACAAACTCACCTTCGCAAAACGTTTTTTAAGTTTCATCACCACATGCGTTATTTGGAAAGAGGAATGGAGAAGAGGCGTTTTACTAGCCGATTCATTCACGACTGATGGAGAGAATTTTACTACTTGCACAAAGATTCTTTCTGTTCAGGGCCGCTCACAGCGGATGTTTTCGGGGGTGGTAAAATGATTGTAATTTGAAGTTGTAACTAACAAGTACACATGATTTGAAAACATCGGTCAGGAAACAATTACCCGGTTGGGCGCCCCTGCTTGTGGGCCTTGTACTGTTGCTTGAAAAATTGTTTGGACTTGTTCTGATAAATGCAACGTTTGTTTTATAAATGACCCCACAGTTTTGAATGAGCTAGACACTGTTGCTATATTCAAACATTCGAAAATATGCAGTTAGCAGACGACTCATGGCTCCATTCTTAACCTCTGGTATGAGAAAAACATATACTTAATACAATCATCATTCCTTTTATTTATATCATAAACGGAACGTTTTCTCGCAAAAAAAATTTAAACCTGGTTCTTAAAGTGCGAAAATGGTGTGTTCTGATTGATTTCATCCACATATTTACATTTACTTCCATCAAAACAGTGTTTTTTCACATATTTCATAGACAATCCTGCAAGTATTAACTGCGATAGGAAGGCACATTAGATGTTGGGACCAATACATAGACCATGCCGTCGCTTTCGCGGCGATCA
>Ga0210059_1017545_pt1 | contig 10182 bp, 5 predicted proteins | sample Ectturendosymbi2_FD_188042 | JGI IMG/M metagenome (GOLD analysis project Ga0210059, IMG submission 188042) | Ecteinascidia turbinata endosymbiont from Florida, USA - Sample 2 (SPAdes) (version 2) | ecosystem: Host-associated > Tunicates > Ascidians > Unclassified | place: Key West, Florida...
AATAACTTCAAATGCGCGCTTTGACAGCATTGGAAACTCTTTGGCCAATCCGCACCAAAACTTAAAAAGTCACAGTTGCAATACATGAATTTGGAATGAAGCTTTGTTCAAGGAAGATCGATCAGTTCATTTTCATGAAGCCCTTTGAAAAGGTGATCCCGTACCCTGATAAATTTTATACGTTCAGTTACGTGTTTCAAAATATTATTTTCAAAAATTCTGGAAGGGCGGTGCTCACCAGTGCATGCCGATGAAGAACGCAAGGGTTAGAAATGATGTGGAATGCCCGTTTATCCACCATAGTTGTAAAACCCGACTTCACTGAGCATACGTCTATGCACAGTGAGCCAACGTGACTCACTGAGTTTATTATTTTGATGAAAGAAATTATTCATTTTTCCTGATCATGAGTCACTTCGCTAGTCGTCTCTAGACTTTTGAACATCAACAACTCAATCTTTCAACTCAACTGCATGCACGAGTACATATCGACGTTGTAACACAAGATGCGACCCCTGTAGGGTGGCATCGTAATGTGCTTCAGATCCAGTAGATATCATTTATGCGTGAGTTCTCATTACTGAATCTGGGACCGTTCTCGCAGAAACGATGTCTGGTTAACAGACCCTATTAATTGCCCGTTTGTTACTCATTTCTCAACTGTTCACACTAGAAAATACACACACTAGTGAAGCAATTAATTCTTAGTTTTATAGTTTTTGTTCGTCACGACATATATGTTCAAATAAAACAAAATAGTACTCAACAAAGTATGATATTTCATAATATTCAATTACTTCTCGACATGTTACAACGCTCATATACTTTCATATTTTAATTCTGTTCGTTATGATTTGCGATAAGGGTATCAACAATCTATTCGGATCGGTTCCCCTATTCAAGCAATTTGCTTATACAAATAAGACTCAATTTTCTATGTCTCGATAATCTTCACTTGGTAAACTACCCGGTTGCATTAAATACACGTGTTATCAAATATTTTATTCCGGTACATACTACCTTAAAATAATTGTTCTCGGGAGGTACGTACGCATTCAATCTGCTGATACTGAACTGATATCGTCATGTTCACATTTCACTGCTAGCGAGATGCGTTTCGTTCTGCGCGGCAAGGAGTGATAGTTCAGGCGGAAATTTATCATTAATTAAAATTTCGAATGTTGCTATTTTCAGTCGAAAGTAAGTTCAGTCACGAGGGATTGGTCCGGAGAAGGACCAAGGCTGTTTTTAATGATCGCTGCTAAGCTGGGTTCGATCCACGCGGATTGCAGAGGGATGCAATCGACATGTTGAGCAGGAACTGGTCCACACCAAGATGTACACACGTGTTGAGAAGAAACCAATTGACTGGACTTGCACAGCATATAGAAGGAGATATAATTTAGTCATAAGCACGTTTTAATCCTGAACAACTTGCCTGACAAAACTACGCTAGTACGCTAGTTCGACACGTCAGTTGACTCACCTAGCTGGGTGACTCTTGCCTTATTTCTCCGAATTTCATCTGCCATGTGATCGATAATATAACAAGACATAAAACTTATACGACTGCGTACTATATGTTTTGATAAATAAAATTATATTGTTAACTTTTCGATTATATCCAAAGTGTATGGTTTAATAAGTCACTTCCCAATTGTATGCAGTTTCTTTTCGTTTGGTACTGCAAAAGCAACGCAACAGGATGCTTCCCATTCTTAAGTGTCTTCAGAAATGAACCCTGATATAAGGGTTCGGTTCCTACAGCACATGATTGGGATGGAGAGAAGCGAGCTTACAAAACTGATGGATTCATCATTACCAGGCACTTTGGAGAAAAAGATACACTGAGGTTTATGAAGATCATCTGTAAGATGAAGTCGACCCGTCTGTAAGATCATCTGTAACGCGTCTGTAAGATCATCTGTAAGATGAAGTCAATGTATGATTCTAGATAAGTTACCTTCTTCGTCATAATAACTGAGAATGTTGAAACCTGCATTTGTTAACTCGTGAATAATGTATTCACTAAAAAGACCAAAAAAGGTTGTCCATTGTCCAGTCTCTAGCATGCTGTGAAAAGAAAGAGAAAAATGGCACTAGAGTCTGAACACTGCAAGAAAAGTGAAATTTATTGCACAATAGAGGATTTTTTATTCTGAAAGAGCTACAATCTCCTTTTACGTACAAACTCCAAATGAGGTCGTGAATAGCAACAATGGCGCACACATGAGATATTGAAATGAATCTGGCAGGGATATCTAGAAACTCCTAGATATTTCACGATATCCCTGGAATCTGGTAGCCTACATGTGTAAAGATGAAACTAAAAACATAAAATTTATCATTAGAAGCATAACTCTGAATCATATTCCAAGGTGCAACATCTCCAGTTTGCATAATTGTAAAGAAAGCAATTTTTTGGGGGTATGAAGAATTTTTGCCCAAATTTCCCCAGAGTTGTTGTGCGGCTTTTGCCTACAAATTTTCTCCCACAAAAATCATGAACACCCTTTTTTGGTGTGTGCTCCAAAAAAAGCTCTTCATTTGTTTTTCTGCAAAAGTTGGGCCCCATTTTTGAAGTGAAACAACGTTGGGCACCACCTTTGCCCGGATTTTGCCAAAATTTTCAGGGAATTTGCCCAGATTTTTGACAAATCAAAACTTTTTGTGGTGTGCGTGCACCCCCACCTACACCACTGCCACTTTGTGTGATATATCCGTAAACCCCACTGCCAGTTTGTGTGATATATCCGATGAGAGCCACACGGTGTTCAGCAGCAGTATATGCTGGATTTTGGGTCATCTTCGGCAGCAGGCATAGTGTCGCGCCTTGCTTAAAAGGCATACCCAGCCAGCGACGAACACATCCAGCACGGACAGCTCTCGTGTCGACAATTAGAAAATCCCGTCGTGATGAAGGCCACCTGTCATTCTCCCCGTGTGCTGATGTTTGTGGTCTCAGCATCAGCGGTGTTCCTCGTCTTCTGAAAATTTTGTTGTTCAACACGCGAAACTACTTTTAACAACAAAAATCAGTTTTTCCCATTAAGGTGTAGCCTTCTGATTGGTGTGGTTTCTGTGTTTGTTGAACAAGTCACAAATCTTGGTGTGCTTCACTGGTCACTGAAGGATGACAATCAGAGACAAGTAAAACCAAGGTTTACTGTTCAGCACACAAATTCAGAGGAACTTTCGATTAGAGGTCAAGTGCAGCAAAATACTTTGTTTCATGCCCACTGCACGTCAGTGTATGCCTGCAATTGTGAAACATTAACTTTTTGTCCACTCACTTCAAATGTCTGCTTCTTCCTGCGGTTTTTCATTCTCTTAAAGATGTTGAATTAAGCTTGCAGCGCTGGAAACGAAAACGTAGGTCTAGCACAGGGGTCTCCATACACTTTTGTCCAAGGGCCACATAAACTATTACATAACAGTCCGAGGGCCGGACATCCTGCGTTATGTGATTGTTTCGGGATATCTTACATTGTATTTTTCGCAAATATATTATTTTTCCTTTATTGACAACATGGCTTCGCGGGCCGTAATTTGGAGACCTCTGGTCTAGCAATACATTTTCGAACGTGTTTGCAGGGCCCCAACATGGGGAAGTGCCGCCCCGCGGTGAGTCGAAAAGTGCCGCCCCTCCCAAGCCACGGGTTAAAGCAAAGTTAATCCTTTCAGGACGGAATTATTTTCATAACAATGCATCATCAGGCTGGAGTTAATTTTGAAAATTCCAATGAAGTGAATTCCGGGACAGATGTTTAAACCGTGACAATCCCGGCCAAACCGGGACGTACGGTAGGTCCAACCTTAACCAAAATCTAAAACCTAAATCTAACTTCAGGTTCATTCGTGATAGATCATTTGCTATTCCTTCTTTTCACCAATAGTGCCGGCCCCCTTGTCGGGGCCCAGCGTGTTGGTAAAATACAACCAATACTATAACTTGTAACTCAGCTCTGATCTCAGGTACACCGATGTTAGTGAAGGTTTTGGAAGTGGTCCATGAAAATACATTATTGCGAATCATTGTTACAAACAAACGGAAAATAGTATTTACACAGTATTCAGCAATAAAATCCGAGTGAAAACCTTGACGCACGGTCGGGACAGTGATCCGTCAGGCGGGTTTTGTTGAAAATTCCAATTTAGCAAATGAAGATTAATATTGTACCGGATAATCTTACATGAAACACAAGCAACCTTGTGAAGTTGGTAACACCTCTGCAACCACCTTATTTAAATTTTCATCAGCAATTCCACGCCCTCGACGCGAAAGACTCAGGCGTACTACGGTTGACAGTTCTTGTATTCTAAAAACTTCTTGACAAACTATATTCTTTGAGCGATTCAGTTTAACGAGTATTTTTAATTGTAAAGTAGTTTGAAGAGGAGAGCTCTTGAAACTGAGATGTTTCTCTTCAGTGTATTACTGTGGCCTCATTTAAAAAGAAGCTTAATGATTATGAATCCCAAGCTTTACCAATGAACGTCAGGCGAATCATTACACAATCATCACCAGTACATTCTATTAAGACAAACTTAATTTTTTAGCACATAAACATTTTGGTTACCATCTCTCAAGCAAAGCTCATCCCCTCCAGTCATCGTAGCAGTGTGGTTATGTTTCTTTTTCTACCAATACACATGAGTTTCAAACCTGATTAGTTTCAATTAGAAACGAAGGTATAGTTTCAGAGATATCCATACCGTTGGATACAATCGAACCAGTGCAGCATCGGATTACGAAAAGACATTTTTTTCATCAGAAATAAGTTTTGCAAAACACAATGGAGTTTTACAAAAAGCGCATAAAGCAAACGCGCACTATTTTTTTTTAAGCAAACGCGCACAATTTTTGCAAGTGTCTTAAAGCACCAACGACCGAACAAACTGACGGTCTGCGTGAAGTGTACATGTTACCATGAACAGACAGCCATTAACAACCGTTGTGAGCGTGACCATGGCATGTCTAACCAGGACCATACAATCGTAACCATGGCAATTCAAGCCACGATTTTCCTGTTGACACTGACAGAAGTCAGAACAGCTTGACAACAGCAATCACGTCACGAATTGAACCTGCTCGTCGTGTCAAGCATAAAATGTCGTAGGACAGCTGCGAACAACGCGTACGCTGTCTCTTGCCAATGCACATTTCCGACTGGACGAAATGCACCGCAGAGAGCGGCAAATCTGTAGCCACCATGTCACGAATCCCATCTGCTCTTTTTCTTTCTGGTCGAGTCGGGATGTTTGAAACTTTCGCCGCTGTTCCACGTGGCTGACGATTTTGCATCGGTGCTCTGCACGAAGTTCGACTTGTACTGGTTTTTGAAATACTCTTTGATGGAGGAAGCTCTCCCACCCAAAACCCCCGTGGAAGCTTGACGGAAAGCGGCAGTCGTAGCTTGGTTGCTAGTTCTGAAACAGCACAAATTTCAATACGCGTTTGTAGCGCTCCGTTATTCATGAAGCTTGAATTCAAGCTATGTTGAGTCCTTTGCAATTCTTTCTTAAACGGCTTGCAGTATTTTTGGCACAGAGGATATTGAAAACTACTGAAGAAAATATTCTACAACAAACACAGATCTCACTTAAATAATAGCCTGAAGCGAACACCGCAAGTCGTATCACATTTGCAGTAAGGTTTTCATGACGGGAAGCAAAACAGCGCAGACGGGATTCCTTATCGTTTCAATAATAGTGCACTGACCAGTGTTTCCGTTACACAATAAAGCAGCGCAACACCATACCCGGTTGAGCCCAATCCTGGCCTCTCGCGTGGAGTGAAGCTCGTTATTTGCTTCCCTTTCCCTTGCTTGTAACGTGACTTGCGGAAGCGCGAGTTTTGCAAAGCAAGTTGAAGCAGCGCATCGGGAACTGGCTGATTAGCGCTTTCCAAGTTCCTCACCAGATCACCAGCAAACTGGGTCTCCTTTGGAGTGATCAGCGTATACGCTGTTCCTTTCTGGCCAGCACGGCCGGTTCTACGCATTCAAAAAGTCGTTGTAGATTTACAAAGACTGCGAGTAAGTCCTGCGTTATTTTTTAAGTATAGCGTTACAGTGTTAGATGAGAAAACCAGTAGCCACTGCTTTTACAATTGCCGATCTGCTCCAGACGATCGCCAGTAAGGTCATTCAAAAAAGACACTTAAGATCAAAACGTATAACCCACAAAACCTTAATGGTGATGGCAAGCAACTTGCATCAGTGGTATTCCGAAGTAAATGCTATCAACCGCTGCCAATATTTTAATTTACAGTTACAGTATTTGAAGTAAAGCAAATATTTCACGTTGGGATAATAAGCAAGTTTATAATCGTCAAAAATAAAAAACTAAACCTACAACCACCTTTAGGTGGAAGAGACAGGGCAAACCCTCTTGATCGTGTCGACTCAATAGCGCCAAATTTTACCTTCCAATCCTATGAGTGTGTGTGTCTATGTCCCTTGCAACGTCATAGTTGACGACATTGCGAATTGAAGGAATGTCGAGACCTCTAGCTGCAACGTCAGTAGCAACCAATGTAGCTACCTGAAAGACGTATCACTTGTAAACTCACGTGAACAAAAATTTGAAGTGTTTTACGACCAACTTACACAACAAACAAAACTTCAACTAACAAATTTTTGGCAGGAGCTCAAGTAACAACATCCATTAGCTCCATAGAATTTGTTCACTTCACCTAGTGACGTGCCTGAACTGTTCTGCATCATATTTGAGGAAGTTTGTCGCTCGGGTTTGGATGACAGCGGCATCTCACGAAGATAACCAAGTTATCGCGGCTCACCGATTTGATAAAGCATTTGGATTAAGCGCAGTTATACAATATTTAATATTGTATAGGGTTTGTGGACAAAAAAAGCCTTTTGTTGATTTTCGTAAAATTGACTATTTTAGCATTCCGTGCGATGTGCTTTTAGCGAACAAACAGCAAGGGACGTTTCCTAAAAGTCCAGCTATGAGATGGAAATAACCTGTGGAAAGACATCTCAAGCAAGTTTCTTTTCAGCAGGTCTTCCGTTGCAGCAGATAGGCAAGTTCCTTACTTTAAGTCCAGATCATTTTGTAACCTTCCACTACTGAACTAGTCTCAAACGAAGTTTCAAGCAAATTGCCTCTAGCGAACCAAGCCGATTTAAACGCGGCATTAAATCAGCCATGTCCAACCCAAATGGCTTACTGAGCCAAAAATTATGTCACTATCTTAACCAGGGCCGCACATTGAATGGCTTAGTTTGATCTTAGCAAACTAAATTTAGCTTAAGCTAATGTACTGAAAGCGTTCGAATCCTGACTGCAATGGTAAAAGGGGTGATAAAGTTGTACTGAGGACCACCTGCATCCAAAATGTCAAATTCAAGATCATCAAAATAAAGACAGGTTGTCGGTATACCTACATATACGTAGGATACTTTTACTACAGCAAAGACCTAAACTGGGCCGCACACAACCCTCGACTGCCGCATGCGGCCCATGGGTTGGACATAGCTGCATAACGGACGGTTCAAAGCAAAAACTGTTAAATAGGCAGAAATCCAGTAAATGCGAACCTAAACGAACGATTGCCAATCGAACCGGTCACAGTACGAGGTCGCGTATGAAGGTGATTCACTAAAAGCATGTATTAAAATAATTGTATTAAATAAATAAACTCCAATAGGTTAGTGCAGGTGTTCATCTAGTTCACCATCTATAAAGTGTATTTTTCCAGCATACGGTTTTGTACGGTCCAACATCAGAAACAGTTTGGATGCAGAGAAGGCAGAAAAATTGGTTAAAATATACCAATTTTACAGAGCTGAAGAAGATAACCTGTAGAATTTACTCAAACTGTTTGAATTCTTCTTCTTCTTTCAGGTCCTTCACATTTCGTTGCTGTCGGTTTTTTTGATTAAAAAAATAACACAGTTAACTGCACAAGTGTGCTGCTTATTTTACTTTTTACTTCATAGTAGATGTTTCCAAGGAAAAGTTGAGTGGGTTTTTAAGTGGGCTTTTTTAAAAAAACGTTTTTTTTTGGTTGGTTCTAATTACATTTCTAATTACTTTGGTATATCGCAACTTGTTGAAATGACACGCAAATCTGTATTACGGTAAGTGAAAAATTAGTGTATTCCAAATCAACACAGCAAGACGTTTGTTCCGTCTTGTTTACAACCTAGAAAGTCACACATTGTTGACATACGGTAGAATCCTCTCAATAACATTGCATTGTAACATCATCATTTACTTCAACACAACTACAGAATAACCTGATCAAACAAACAGAACTTGATAAAAGTTTCTACCTGTTTCTTTTTAAAATCTGTTATTACGTTATTTCTGTCATACTGGTTCATGTCGCCATGGATCAGTGCAACGTCGAAACCCTCGTTTTTCAAATTTGTAGCCACGTCTTCAGCGTTTGCCTAAAAATGACGAAAAATGCGGATATGAGATCACTGATACGATGAGAAGCAGACAGATCGAAACTTACAAACCTTTCTGGTGACAAAAATCAGAAGGCTTCCCTCGCTGGTGAAAGGAATGATGCGACTTGTCAGCCACTTCCACTTCACTTCAGGTTTTCTAAAGACTTCGACGATCTGCGCACAAGTTGCCAAAGTTATTCACGACGAAGTCTGACCACGTCCATCGCGGACACGCTTTTCAACCTGCGTCACGTCCGAGTTGGCTTCGCCGATATCTCCTTGAATAATGCGGACAGGGTCGGTTAAAATGTCCCGGGCAAGTCGTTCTATGCGCTTTCGGAAAGTGGCGCTGAACAGGAGGGTCTGTCGGTCAGGACGCACGTGGTTCGCGATCGACCGAACCTGCGAAGCAGCAGCGCGTGTCATGCAATGGTTCGCTGATCAGTAATGTCGTCATTGCAGTATAGCAACGATTGTATCACTTCTATCAGGGCTTGGCCACAGACGAGGGGGTCATTCCCTGGAAAATTCGTGTGCAAATCAAGAACGCCGGCGAAGCACTTCAAGTATATCTAGCTTTATTGCGAAGCACTGTTGACAGTGAAGGGATACTCACAGTTCATATTACACTGTGGACATTAATTCTTACTTTTGGCTTGAGGGTATGAGGTATCTTTTACTACAGGTAGCGCGCTTTAATTCCTCCCTACTATCGCATTCGCCACTTTTATAATAACCCGTTTAAAAAGTCAGAATATTTTTACACTGTCATCAGGTTAACCTGTCCAGGCGCAGTACAAGCGAGAAGTTCTAACATCGTAGTTGTGGGTGAGTTATCCAAGAGTTTCTTTAAAACGGAGCTATACTCTGACATTGTTTAGATACACAAAAGGCAATTTATCAAAACGACTATACATTGAACAAATTTGACCATAATCCAGAAACACACTGCGATGATCTACTGTGTTCAAAATCATGAACGACCAAGTACTTTTACACGTCAAGTGCCCAGGCTCACACTTCTATCAGAAGATACCTGATACTCAAAACCCATTTCGAACATTCTGTCAGCTTCGTCAAACACGAGAAAAGTTGTCCTGAGCAGATTGGTGTTACCTTTCTTAATATGATCGATCAACCTTCCTGGAGTGGCGGCCACGATCTGCCATACAAGGGTGTCGTGTTAAACATTGCCAGGGTTTAAAGGCTGAGCTGAAGCAGAGGTACAAGAACTCTTATTCAAGATGCGAACACGGTCCCTGAACGACGTATTGTGATACACTAACGAGACAAGTCGGCAAATTGACCACCTTTGGCGTATCTGCTGTCTAATTACAAAGAAATTACAAGCGTATCAACAGCTGACAACGTTCAATTGTGCTCTACCACTGGGGTCGGCAACCTTTTTTCGCACTGCACCCGGTTTCAACCTGGCATTATTTTGCGGACCGGCCCTCAATAAAAAAATGAATGTTTGGCACATGCAAATTTATTGTAACTCCTAAGTCATTATCATGGCACTGATTCAGTGAGAGGCTTGCTTTGCCAGAAGAAGATGCTCCGACCTGTAGGGATTATATATTATATCTGACAGATTTAGCACAAAAACTGCTATCTCTGCGCACATTCAGCTATCTCTGCGCAGAGATAGCTATCTCTGCACATATATAGCTAAATCTGCATGCATATATAGCGCTGAACCGTGTCGGAGGAAAACATGGTATCCTGTCTGAAGAAAAACTTGGTGTTCTGTTTC
>Ga0210059_1017546_pt1 | contig 10182 bp, 8 predicted proteins | sample Ectturendosymbi2_FD_188042 | JGI IMG/M metagenome (GOLD analysis project Ga0210059, IMG submission 188042) | Ecteinascidia turbinata endosymbiont from Florida, USA - Sample 2 (SPAdes) (version 2) | ecosystem: Host-associated > Tunicates > Ascidians > Unclassified | place: Key West, Florida...
TAGGGCGTTTTGATTGAATGTTGCTAGGGCGTTTTGACTGAATGTTGCTAGGGCGATTTGACTGAATTTTGCTAGGGCGTTTTGATTGAATGTTGCTAGGGCGTTTTGATTGAATGCTGCTAGGGCGTTTTGATTGAATGTTGCTAGGGCGTTTTGATTGAATGTTGCTAGGGCGTTTTGATTGAATGTTGCTGGGGCGTTGTTGAAAATCGTTGCCGTCTTCTGAAAGTTCCTGACGCCCGAGGTCTTTAACGTTTAGCATTGAGTAGTAACTTGTTTATTCGGTGATTGCTTTGCACTGAAGCAAGAGTGAATGCTGTCGCGCCGTTGCTGAGCAGTGTAACTGAGGCTGAGGGAAGTTAGGAATGAGTGAACTTCAGAAGACAAGTACCCGACTGTTAGAAGCCAACTTTGTTTTTTCACAAGTTTTGTCAGGTACAACAGTTAAAGGCTCTAGGTTTTCTGTCGAGGAATCGGCCGACTGGACTCTGCTTTCACCTTTTTGCGATGATTCAAACTTGTGCATATCTGTACTCAAGTAACTATTGCCCACAATGAGGATAAGCGAGGAATCGATCAGCAAATTTTTGAGATAGGAAATCGATTTCGCGTAAAATTGCGCATCCTCAAACTTAAGTAGAATTAGGATGCTGCAGTTGCCGTTAACAGAATGACATGTCATTCGCCCAAAGCAAGATGTTCTGCTATGCAGACGTTTTGAAAGGTATATAATTATTTGACCGTTGTAGGTATCTGTGATGTATTCTGATTTCCTGTCCTTAAGCCGTTGACGTCGGCTGATGAAAGGCACGACTTACGTTCTTCTTCTTTGTTGTGAAGTTTTTGAATTTGAGGATTTTCCATCTTTACAGAAAATTCAGGACGGCCGAGAATCGTCATCTGACGACGACGACGATCAATGGCGGTTGCCAAGCAACGATTGATGACGCATTGCCCCCTTGTCAGGAAGTGGTGCACTTGTCAACATCAGAAAAAGGATCGGCAGCGCGTGGGAGGTGGCCTTGCGATCGATGCGCATGTTATGAAGTGCAAGGAGAGCAAGGACTGGGGGTCGTGAAAAATCACACCGACTGCTGTCGCAACGTTTCACGATCGCAACGTTTCACGACCGCAGCATTTCGTGATCACAGTCTTTCACGACCGCAGCATTTCATGATCGCAGTCTTTCACGATCGCAGCGTGACATGAACTTGACGCTTGTTCAATGTTGGTCTGAAATTGCTCGAAGTGTTCATGAACTGCTTTCAGTGCAAAACGCCGAAGTTTTCTTAAAATACATGTCGACAAACATGAAGCTCAGAAATTACCCTGCCCGCTGACGTCACTGCAGGCAGATGTTCGCTCGATTGAGCAAAGCTTGGGGTGTTTGCAATCTGCTGCTATCTTTTTTGGTCATTAGCGTTATAAGATGTTTTTTTGGTCGCACGATATGTACGAGTCGGTCACAAAAGTTTTTATTGAAACGTTCGAGACTCTCGCTGAGGCGTCCTTCGTTCTTGTCGCGCCCGCTTGCAGCAGGTAGGTAGGAATGAGTTTGGGGATCGAGGAATACGCGCAGTGTTTTTTTTAATAGCAAGTAATAGCACTTGGTATTTGCCGGGTTGAAGTTAGCTTGCTGCTGGGAGAAAATCGAAAATGTCAGTACGTGAGGCTTGAGGGAGACTTGCGTTCAGTTGTACCTTGAGCAAATTACCGTTTTGGTGCTGCCAGCGTTTGGTAAACGTTAGCTGTTAGTAGGAAGTTCCGGAATGTATGATGCTCTGACGATGTATTGAGTGAAATTCCCTTTTTTGACAAGCAGAGAAACCGACAGGGCGTGTTCCTGATTATTATATTTCTTTAATCCCTTCCTTTTGATTAAAGTGTACGATGCACGTTGCATCAACATTTGATATGCTTGATCTTGCACCCGATAATTTTGATTGCTGCTACTGGACATCACGTTTATTTTTTAAATCCAATTGAAAGTCCGCTGACGCTTCCAAAAAAGTAGGGTGTGCAATCGTCCCCCAAAAGCTTGGTTTGTTAAAAATCCGGGCAAAATCTCTGAAAATTTGGGTAAAATCCCTGAAAATCCAAGCAAAAACGGCGCCCAACCTTTGCAGAAAGACCTTTTTTTGGAGGTCATACCAAAAAGAGGTCTCCATAAGCTTTGTGGGAGTAAATTTGTGGGCAAAATTCGCACAAGAACTTTTCATGCAAGTTTGGGGAAATTCGGGAAAAAATTCTTCGCAACCCCAAAAATTTGTCTGCTATGATTTCAGGATCCGAATCCAAAATCGCGACTTCCGGTATTTCCATACCAAACTACTTTTTTTTACTTCCATATGTCCATTGTTGAGACCACATTAAGAAAATGGGGTCACATTCCGCCCGACGTTACCTGACTTGTTAAGTATTTTCATGGTTACCTGAGCAGTGGTAACGATCTTTTCCGCGCCTGTACAACGAAATTTCGCTTGATCAAGTATTTCAATTAAGTTTACGTTCTGGTAGCTTCTATTTGTTTTGGCTGTTTTGTTTGACTGCTATAAACATTGAACTCTTTCGCCTCGTTATTTTTCAAAAGAGCCTTTTTCAGTTATGCGTAGCTTTTGCTGTTTGTCGCTAATTCGCACCCATTTTTTCTTTTTCCTTTGAAAATCACCCGTCGTATGATAGGTCGAAGCGGTGGGATGTTATCCTTACAAGTTAATACGAGAAGGGCAAACATTGATTGAAAAATGCCTGATGGCAAACATGCATTATATTTGTTAGATCTTTCGGTTAATTGCTTTAGATATCAGACAGCCATTTTTTATGTCGTCGGTATGCCTGGCAACTTTCTGTTTGTATAAATATTATGTGTTAAATGCAATAGATTATATTGTGGGGGACTCGAAATCCAGGCTTGGGGGAAGAAACCACCTGTCACCGGCCCTGCCTGTCCCCGACGCTGATAATGCCTACGCATTTCTGACTTAGCGTACGTGTTGACAAACGCGACGATTTACTGCGATCTCCACATTGGATTTAACTGAAAATGCACTCTGATTTAACTCCGTAACACAAGTATGAAAACAATCAGGGGTTTTCAACCTAGTGGAAAGTTGCATTTTGTTCATACTAGCATTCTTTCACTTGAAACTTACATTTACCAATCAGTCATTCAAGATACTTAACTGGGTGAAGTAAATTTTATCAAATTTTACAACTGGCCACGCATTTTCTAAATATCTTAAATAAAAAAAACGTTTGAAGGAAATTTTGGCAAACAGCGATTCTTCGTAGAAAACAACATCTGATTCTTGTTAATTTCCTGTGTTTCTTGTGAATTTCCAACCGGTGGTGGAACCAGGAGACAGGTGCGGATCCAGCCAGTGAGGTCACGGGGGACGATTTCTGTAATATGTGGTTGTCAAGTCTCATTACGGGTTTATTATTCTAAGAGAGATGAAGCATACTTCACAACAGTCCTGTGACAAAACAATAGACGGCAAAAAGGTCTTAAATCGCGAGTGCTGTTTTCCAAATTGTACAAAATCATGGTAAATAAAGTTACTTTTTTAGGGTTTCATGTATCCGCCCCTGCCAGGAAATGGAAGACGCTATTCGAGTAAAGAAAGCAGCCTGGAAGTCCTGGCTTCAGAACAAAACCGACTCTTCGCATTCGCGGTACGCTGAGGCACAACAGCCCGCAGCCCTCACGGCGGAAACGTCCAAAGTACCGTCTTGGGAGAATTTCGACATAAAACTGGATTTCAATCGCTGTCAAGCCAACAAAGTGTTCTGGCAAGCCATCCGATGTCGCCGCGACGAAAGATCTAATATTGCCGGATCCAACAAAGACCAACATGGTGTTTTTACTCAGCAATGACGGGGTTTCCTTGATAGCGTGGGATTCATTTCGTTGTCTGCAACTCATTCCAATACAACCCAAGAAAAAAATGTTTGCCATTAAAAGAAACCCAAGCTAAGTTATGGGAACACTTTCGTTGGCCATAGCTAAATTAAATCCGGCAAAGCAGAATGAACCGGATGAAACCGGTTTCATGATTGCTCACAAAAGCGAAGCTTGCTGCAATGGAAAATTCTAATGGTGACAGCACCACTGCATTGCCGATCCGTGGCAAGAAGAAGTGGGTTGACAGGTTGACAGCCCCTTGAGCAGCTTGTGTCCAGACGTCACACAAGCTCGTACATGCTTTGCGACATTCGTAGTTTGATTGACATTCAGCGTGTTTTGCTGACATGTCGCGTGACTGTCCCTCACTTCCCACGCAATCCATCCATCTGCACAATCGTTTTTACCCGTGTGAGCTGCCTACACGCAAGTTGCCGGGCGTGCATGTCGCTGTGACTGTGAATACAATATTTGTATCTTGTGAGCGATAGAAATGTTGTATTCACACTAGGTCCCTCCCGGGAGGATGAAAGCACGTACGCTGTATTTTTCTATAACGAAGCCAAATACTACTAGTGAAAGCCCATTGCTTATTATACAAACAAGCTATGCAAGTTTCGACGGGGACCCCAGAAGCTACGGGGCCTGGTATCGGTCTTCGTACCCCTTGGGAAAATATCTCTCGGAGACCTGCTGATAGCCCTAATGTCCCGACCTTTCAACGGTGTAATTCTCGTCTAGACTGCTCGTCTCTCACAGACCAAGGAACCATGGGGAGCAGTAATGGGAAAGCCAAACTCTTGTCGCTCTGAACTAAATTTTGGCACGTCGTTATTTTTGCGTTTGTGAACGTTGTTGTCTTGCAAGTAATCACGTGTCTACACATTTCTCATTCGCAGTGTAAATTCATGTTCAAGTACAAGTTTCCCATGCAGTAAAATCGTGCTAAATGAATCTTGCGATAGAAAGGAAACAACAACTTCCATGCTGATTGAAGTAAATCAGCATAGAAACTTAAACCACCAACGGCTCGACAATCAGGGCCCCGACATGGGGAAGTGCCGGCCCGAGGCGAGTCGAAAAGTGCAGCCCCCCACCAGTGCTGGATTAAGGTAGCGCGGGGCCCGTAGCATGCTAACAACGCGGAGCCCTAAATGGAAAACACACTTGAAGAAGTGAACAACTGGTAAATCATAAATTCTATGGGTACCCGTGTGAATACCATTAGGCATATTGAATTGCGTAGGTACGAAAAACCTGATCTTAAATAGCAGCTGGTGGATATTGTGGGCTGCATATCTTTTTTACCAAATACGTGTATACGTATCTTTTCCTAAGGAGTACATTACTTCACAGCTCACGCGTACAGTACAAAGGCAGTAATTGATGCTTCCAGACTCGTCAAGAAATTTGATCATTGCTGTATCTAAACAGTCTAGTCTCAATATGTGTCGAAGTCGATTGTCAAGAGCAGCAAACCTACTGCAATTCTGTATTTTCCAGATATTCTCGTAGCGAATTTGTTTATGATACTGCTAGTGTCTATTTCAAATAGAATTTCATGCTCTGTTACTCGTTAGAATCAGGTTGTTCAGTTACTTTTGTCTAATGGTGTTCCTTTGTTCATTCTTCCATCTGAAGTGTAGGAAAAGACCGTTCTTCACTGCAGTTGGTCATCATGAGACATAAATAAGTGCGCTAATCATTTCGCAAATTTGTAAAAGAAAACTCCAAGTACACTACCCAAAGGCCGTGATTGCCAAATCCAGGGCTGCGAATGAGTTTTTTCTAATTCTGTATATATAACCAGTTGTGGATTTTTGGGAAGGCGAACGAGGCGGTCGCCTCGGGCCCCTTTTTTTGAAGATGCCGTGAGGGTTCCCCTTCTGAGTGCTTCGCACTTAGTGTTTGCAATCTTTTGTCAAAAAGCTTATCAATCTCTCCAGAGCCACATTTAATAAGCTCTGAAACAAGTCGTATGTTTGTCACAATAAATCAAAATTATGTGAAATGTGCGAATAGGCTAATGAGAGGTCTTTTAATGTGTAAACAAACAACAATTTGAAATCAAATGATTTCAAACAATTTACAGTGTGAACTATACTTTCAAGAAGAAGCAAATTCCCAGAAAAAATGAAAAATTTGACTTTCAGCGAATAACGCATTTTCTGTATATCATGGGTAAAATATAAGACCCCCTTTCTGAGAGTTGCCTCGAGCACCTAAATTCTAACATCCACCCTTCAACCCTTGCATATAATAAAGGACAAATTTCACAGAAAGGACCGCGGGGCCCCCAAAAGCGCGGGGCCCGTAGCAATTGCTACGTCTGCTACTATTGTTGATCCGACACTGCCCCCCACAGTCGAAAAGTGCCGCCCTCCCCAAGCCACGGGTTAAAGCAAAGTCAAGCCTTTCAGGACGGAATTATTTCATAACAATGCATCATCAGGCTGGAGTTAAGCTTGAAAATTGCACTGAAGTGAAATTCCGGGACATTTTGCTTACCGGGACGGGACACCGGGACAGACGTTTAAACCGGGACAGTCCCGGCCGAACCGGGACGTATGGTAGGTACAACCTTAATCAAAATCTAAAACCTAAAGCTAACTTCAGGTTCATTCGTGAAAGACCGTTTGCTATTCCTTCTTTTCACCAAAAGTGCCGCCCCGTGGCATTGTCCCCCCAGACCGCCTTGTCGGGGCCCTGTCGACAATACCTATCAGTGAAATCAGGTTTTCACTAGGCTTTATTAAACTAAGAAACACCGGCTACGTAGAAACATCTGCAACGTAAGACAGTAAGCACAGCAGATCACCATGTGAAACTTCGCGAAAAGTGTGCAGCTGTGAAATTCGAAACCGTCTGAATGTCAAGCCACTGCTCGGAATATAGAGGTTTCAGCTCAGAGTTGTAAACGGGCCTCATCTTGAAGCCTGAACCAGACGCGAGCCCGAAATCACAAGTCCAAACCCGACCCGAGACCGACATTTATTTTCGAAGCATGATTTAGGCCCGAAAGCCAAATTTATCGGGTGAGTCAAGATATGAACAAATGCAGGGTATGGAAAAACGTAGTGTACGTGTGTTGCAGGTAGGCTGCACGGTTTTAACATACCCAAAATAACAATCGCCTTGACCAAAACAGTGGCCTTTACTGCGGAATGTAATGTTTCTCAGAAGAAAAGAAACTATCATGAAACTATCCACGTTGGCGCTATGGGCATAAAAGAAAGTATCTCGGATAGCGCTATAGGCACGAAAAGCCAGTTTGTAGGCCATCGTTTACAAGCCAAGAATCGCGTAAGTGATTTATCTTTACGAAGCAAGCCCATCGCGTGCTCATATCCTCACCGCTGTCACCTTCTCAAAACGCGTGCGAGACTAATCTGAGCAAAGAACAAAAGTACGCAGCTGTGTTTGCAAACAGAATTAGCTGAAGAAAATCACAAGCACTTCACTCTCAGAAGTCACGTCGATGAGCACAACACATGTACGTCAAGAACGAAAACAATCGTTACTCTGAATGGTATATAGTAAGGTTTGTAAGCAGGCCCGAACCGGCCCGACCCTAAATGTCCGGCCCGAGTTACAACACTGTTTCAGCTACGTTGGTTCGCCCACGTGATCAGAATGCTCCTGGAAAGATCGAAAGGGCGTTTCCTGCTGGCCATACTCACAGATGTTGGAGCACTTTCGTTAGCTATAGTCGACTCCAACATTAAAATGAATCAGCCGGACGACGCCATTTCGCAATGCGCTAGCGGAACCTCGCTGCAGCCGGTACAACGTACTCGATTTTGGCAAAGGGGCAGACTTGGATTTTGATACAGTAGTTTGCATGCAACCTCTGTCGTCAGGCGCTTTGCCGACGCTGTTGTGTAGGCTGTACAGAGGCGAATTTTCATTTTCGGGGTCCTGGCTATTATAAACTGGGGGCCCTTCTGGAAGGCAGAAGTGACTGTAGTCACATTTTCACACTCCGACTCCGCTCTTGTTCCAAAATCTTTGAATCCGGGTCCGAAAAATTTTCCAATTTGAGAATCCGACTCCTGTTGAAACACCGGCTACCATCGATGCAACCGAAATTCAGTAATGTTGTTCTTAAGAAATGACGTGTACAAAGACCGCGCAGCCGAAAACAAAGAGCGATTGCGGATCCCGGCTCCGGTTTTTCACAAATGTTTGGCTCCGGGTCCGGGTCCGAAAGAAAAGCGCAGGATCCTGCCGGAGTCGGCTCCGGAACTTCGGATCCCTGACCACCTCTGGTGTAGACCATCTGGCACACTGAAAACTGGGTTATTGGTTTCGTCTTTTCAATAACAGCTCTTAGTGCATCTGCTTTGGCAGTGGCTTTCTGTCGCTTCCTAGAACACTCTCATATATAGCCTATACGTTTCAACATTCTTAAGTAAATGCAAGCAAGCCTACTGTAGAGTAGATCCACAGTTATCCTGATTACTTAAAAAAAAGAAAACAACCTACGCGTGAAGCTCACTTTGCTAACTAAGCTAATAAGCTCAAACTACAAATTAGCCTTACTAATACGTCAAGATATAGTTCAACGGTAGTTGAAATCTTTTTTGGTGCATTGAGCTGTAAAAACGTATGGCCCAAGATTACTACAAAACAATTGAAGTCAAAGAACATCCCAGCTTAACACGCGCGGTATTACAAACAGTTAGCATTTGGTTCCATTAAATACCTGCAGCCTTGGCTACAGCGCAGGCTAGTCTTGTCATCAACCCGTATCTACCATCAAAAGCAACAAGAGAGAGACCTGGGTTGAACGAAAGAATTTCACTGACCTCGTGTAATCTGAAAAATTGATTCAGGCGTTTTGTTCCACACATTATACGTAACAATTACCAATTCTCAACGCCATAAAAAGAGGATGCTCATCCTCATTGAATTCCGTCATTCGCTCATTCTTCTATAGAGATCTTTTAGGGCATCGTAAAAAAACGTGCATTGAACAAAGAAATACAAATATAATTGATGACAGAAATGCTGGGAATTGTTCTTACTTCCAAAATTTTTGGGGCCCCAAAATCGGGGTCTCTAGGCTTAACCCTTTTTAGCCTAATGGTAAATCCGCGCCTGTGCGTATATCATTGTGCAGCGCATTGGGTGTCATATGGTTTATCCTTTGCATATTAATCGTTCCTTCTCAATCACAACAGATGCGAAGCAAGGGCTTCTCATGTCACGATTTCCTTTTCAACGCCCACTTAACCTGACTGCCGACAAATCCATCCTGTTGCAATGATATTTTGGTGCAATGCGACCTTTAGTTGCCGTTTTGTTGTCTGTGCACTAGCTAACTTTATTTTGTTTTTATTGGGGGGAGGTGGTGCCATACATTTGAATAACACTGGCAAATTTCGAGGCGAAGAAAGCAAATTCTTCGAGAACGTTTGTAATGTTGTCATTGAAATTATGGAACAGTTTTCTTCATATCACCTAACGCTGCAACGAAGTACTGTAGTTCTGTTTTTTAGACTATTTACAGACCAACGATCCCTACTGGGGAAAAATGGGAAAGCTGAACTCTGTTACTTGGGGTTAAAACTTTGGCACTTTTTTGTAGAACGTGAAAGTTCATTCTCGCAAATTATTCTTTTCTCTTCCCGGTTCGCATTCTCAGTGTAAGTTCATGTTCATTACAAGTTCACCATGCAGGGAAATGGTGATAAGTGAAACTCGCGATAGAAAGAAAAACCACAAACGTGATGTGGTCCTTAGTGACCATGGGAGAAAACCATTAGGTTTAAGCAAAGCCGCCATGCCATAGTAGGCCACATACAACGGCGAAAACACAAATCTTTTAGCCGTGTCACTGGTAAAACCCCAAATTCTTAAATGAAATATTTTGCAGAGTGCTATTTTCAGAAAGTGATCGCAAAACGTCTTAGAACTTGACCAAAAAACGAGTGGCGTGAATACATTTCTGAACTAGCCTAGCTCAGCCTTGGAGTGTAGCCAGCAGAACTATCAGAGGTGTCTGAAAACCGTGAGGTATTTCGATTTCTCCTGGAAGTGATCCTCCTCAGAGGAAAAGCGGGTGTGAAGATGAATGAACGAAATTTCTTTTTTTTACGTTCGGCAAACGACTGTATTTAGCATCAATGCATAAGGCCATAGCATGTCAACCTTTAATTCATGAGGTATTCATCACATTTTCTCATTGTTTTTTATTCTTACCAAAATGCAGGGGCGGAGCTAGGGGGGTGCCAGAGGGGGCCGCTTCCTCCCAAAATTTTGCCTGGCCCCCCCCC